>Ga0315338_1000644_pt1 | contig 68090 bp, 62 predicted proteins | sample ASW8metaG_FD_204518 | JGI IMG/M metagenome (GOLD analysis project Ga0315338, IMG submission 204518) | Ammonia-oxidizing marine archaeal communities from Monterey Bay, California, United States - ASW #8 | ecosystem: Environmental > Aquatic > Marine > Coastal | place: USA: California | collected...
AATACACAGTGCCCCAGGAAACCTCCGCCGAAACGGGACTACCCATGGCTCCCATCAGAACGCTGTGCGCCTGACAGACCGCCCCCAAACTCAATTCTGGGTGGGTCGCCCGATAGTTCTAGTTGGGGGGAGCATACCCGCCCAGAAGACCTTAGCCAACCCCACCGAAAAGGATCAGGTTGCGTGCCTTAGCCAATGATCGCGAAGAGGTTCCCCTAGGCCCCGAACCCCCTGCTGCGGCCCATTATTGCGCTCCGGAACTGACAGTTCATGCCCCCTCATCCAGCTCGATCTTCGCCAGCGCTGCCCGATACTCCCCCGGCGTATTGACGCCCATCAAGACCCCGGGAGCCGGGGGTGCCAACTCCTTCGTTGGCCCCGCCTCCAGTACCCGTCTGAGCGAACCGTCTCCCGAGGCCAAGCAGTCGGACAGCGCCGGCCGGGCAGCAGGCTCCCAAAGGGTGCAGACGGGTTCGAACGCCCCATCCGCATAGCGGAAGGCCGTCGCTAAAAGGTCCGGCGCACGGCCCGCCACGAGCGCTGCGAGCGTGTCAGTGTCGACGAAAGGCAGATCCACGGCTACTACCAGCCATGCGGACCCCGGCAACGCCTCCCACGCGGAGAGCAGGCCAGCTGCTGGGCCTCGCTCCGCCTCTTGGTCCACCAGGGTCGGGAGATCGTCGTAAGGTTGAATCGCGCGCTGCTCGGGATTGATGGAGACGTAAACGTCTTCGCAAATACCGGACAGTAGCCCTCTAACCCACAGCACCTGCGGCATACGATGGTACGCTAGCAAACCCTTGTCCCGACGCATCCGCGAGCTGCGGCCGCCGGCGAGCACCAATCCTCGAATGGGTGTCTCCCGCAGTGGTTGCTTGTGCGATGCCATTCCGTTTTCGTATCCGGGCGAATCAAGCTCTTCCACCATGCCCCCAATACTCTCAAAAGCACACCATGAATGGTAGAAAGAGTGTGTCAATTAGCACACAAACCACCGCCATTGGCTTCGTGGAACAACTGGCCTAGGGGGAGCAACTTGAGCTGTCAGCGTCCCCTGCAGCCTGGCAAAAAGGGCGCCGAGGGGTGGATTTAGGGTGTTACCAGCGAAGCTGAGTCGCTCAACGCGACCGACTACTTGGCGAGTAGAGCTACGCCGGACTGTCTGACTTCAAGCTAATCCGTCTTCGACAACACATACCCAATCGCCCTATCAATGCGGCGGAGCGCCTTGTCCCGCCCGACAAGTACCATCGTCTGTCCGATCCCGGGGGATGCCGAATCGCCAGTCACCGCAACGCGAAGCGGCTGCGCCACCTTGCCCATCTTGAGCTCCAGACGCTGGGCAACAGCCTCTACGACTGCCTGGGTGGACTCGATTGTCCACTCGGCTAAGGCTCCGAGATCGGTCCTTAACGACTGCAGTACCAGCAGCGACTCGTTTCCCAGGTGCTTCTTCGCCGCCCGCGGCCCATATTCCTCTGGCTCGTTGTAGACAAAAAGACTCTTGTCAGCCATCTCCAACAGTGTGCGCGATCTATCGCGTTGAATGTCGACTAGCACTTCGAGCGGTGGGCCCTGGCTAAGATCTACTCCATCGGTTTGAAGAAAGGGCTTCAGCGCCTCACTGAGACGCCCCGCCGATTCGCGTTTGAGCCACTGCTCGTTGACCCACATAGACTTCTCCGGATCGAAAGCCGCAGCAGACTCGTTAACCTGCTCGAGATCAAACAGATCAATTAGCTCTTTTATGTCGAATATTTCTTGGTCGCCATGGGACCAGCCTAGTCGGACGATGTAATTAAGCACCGCCTCAGGAAGGTAACCAGCTTCTTTGTATGTTAGTACGCTGACCGCACCATGGCGTTTGGAGAGCCGGCTCCCATCGGGCCCCAGAATCATCGGGAGATGCGCGTACTCGGGCGGATCGATACCCAGAGCAGCCATGATGTTCAACTGCCGGGGTGTGTTGTTGAGATGATCATCACCGCGCACGACGTGAGTGATGTCCATCTCGCTGTCGTCAACAACAACCGAGAAATTGTAGGTCGGCACACCATCCGAGCGCATGATGACCAAGTCGTCCAACTCCGCATTTTCGAAAACTACCTCACCACGGACTCGGTCGTTCACGCGAACCTCCCCGCTGGTGGGCGTCTTGAAACGAACGACCGGATCCACATCAGCCCGAGGCTTAGCATGATCTCTACAGCGACCGTCATAACGGGGCTTAGCACCACTGGATTTTTGCTGCTCCCTCATAGCCGCGAGCTCTTCTCTAGTGCAATAACAGTGATACGCGTGGCCCGCCTCCAGCAGCTCATCAGCAAGCTTTTGATAGTGTCCTAGCCGTTTCATTTGAAAAAACGGCCCCACATCGGCATCGAGCCCGAGCCACGCCATCGCCTCCAAGATCTGGTCTATGGATTGCGCCGTGGAACGGTGTGTATCTGTATCTTCAATACGCAGCACGAAAACGCCGTTATGGCGGCGTGCAAGCAGCCAGTTAAACAGAGCGGTTCGCGCTGAACCGATGTGCAGAAAACCTGTAGGGCTAGGCGCAAAGCGCGTTCGGATAGTCATGATTGCGAGAAAAAGAACGGGAACCCAAATACTAACCGACGTGGATAAGGAAGGGCACAACGCAAAGACGACTCGATCCCGTATCGTTTCCGGATCAACATCGCTCGCTCGTCTCTAGCCTCGTTTTGGGATTCGACGCAGAACAACAACCGACCATCAGAAGTAAGCGTATACAACTATGACGAGCAGATTGGCCGGAAAATATCCGGAGGATGGGGAAATTGCCGAGGCTGTAGGTACGGCTAGGCTGCACTGAACGAAGCCGGCGCCAGGCTCACCACGTCCAGAACCACGACGGGGGACAAGACTTCACCGTCGCTGGCAAGATAACGGATCTCAAGGCCAGTGATCAAAACCCGACAAACGTCAATCCCAATGACGCTCGACGCCGTCGCCGCGTGCTGTATCGCCGTGCATAGGAGTGATAAAGCCGAGCAGGCAACCGTTCGAACCATCCCTATGGAGATGGCAACGTACTTTGATGAGATCACCGGCACGGAGATCTTCGCGCCTCACACCGTTGGCGAAAATGCCGGCAGGGGCCGCCGCTTCGAGCGCCCAGATCGCCACGGCCCCACTGTCGTCTGTGACGTCAAGATAGACGACCGAGTGTGGTGCGATGAATACAACCTGCCGCACCGTTCCTTCGATCTCGGTCCAATTCCGGATGTCGTAGGCCGCGTGCGAGTGATGGGCGCCGGCGAACTGCGGCATAGCAACAACTGGTAGTAAGACGATCGCAAAGAACTGTCTCAACATGATTAACGTTCTCACTGTCGTGGTGGCGGTGGCGGCCGCGGCGTGGCCGGCCGCTCGAGCGAGTTATCCATGTCGCGTAGCCTAAAGGCAGGTGGGTTGGGTTGCGGGAATTGCCACTCTCCATACCCCTCGCTGTAAAGCGTCACATAACGGATGGCCAAACCCTCTGCATTGGCCCATGCGAGTGATTGCATGAACAGGAGCGGCTCCGGCATGCCGGCGGGCACCGTCGCCTGATGGATGTACAAGCGGCCGGTATGCTGGTGGATTCCGACGTAAGTACGCGAACCGTCGGCATTCGTGAGCCGCATTTCCCGACCCAGGACGCGATCGATGAAATACGTACCGAACTGGGTGACTTCTACACCTTCTCGCGTCAGGAATCCCGCCGCCGCATGATCGATCGCGCCTAAAACCTCCATTTCGAAATTGTTTTGGCAGGTATCGCCATCCAGTTGGTTGGCGCCATCCGCGGCGCGACACCGGTTTGAATGCTCGTCATGGAGCTGTTGGCTGGTGCGGTAGTCAACCACGGTTGTGCTGTAGTCACCGAGCGCGTCCGCCGCGTAGTAGACGCGGCCCGGCAGCTGCATGTCCATCTCGGTTTCGTAGGTGATAGGCTCGATCGTCGGTTCACCCGGAAAGTTGGCGCGGAAGCCGTCGTCGATAAACTTAATCGTGACCCAGTCCTGCGCCGACACAGACCCTGCGGCCGCGACCAAGAACGCTACCTGAATGATCTGAGTCAACCTCATGGCTGTTCCCGTTTTCTAACGCGCGTCACCAACTGAAATAATGCCGAGCACGCGTGTCGATAGCAAGCGGTGAGTTTTTTGCGTCCGAAGTGGGCGTAAACTAGACGTATATGGCGTCCCCAGGGGGATTCGAACCCCCGTTGCCGCCGTGAAAGGGCGGTGTCCTAGGCCTCTAGACGATGGGGACAATATATCCGTGACGCCGCAAAAAAACGTGGTGGAGCCAGGCGGGATCGAACCGCCGACCTCTACAATGCCATTGTAGCGCTCTCCCAGCTGAGCTATGGCCCCATGGGCGCCCGCGAGCCTACTGAGTACATAAAAAAGTGTCAAGAAAGCAATCAATCCGCCTAGGCCCGCCGAAGCATCACAACAACGGAGACCGCCAGTCTATTAAAGGCACAGATTACCGATAACATATCGAAGATCGTTATTCTCCACCCTCAGTGCTCTCCAACATCTCGACAATTCTCTTGACGTCCTGGGCTCGATCTTTCGGTACTACGAGCACAGCGTCCGGCGTGTCGACAACCACAAACCCGTCTAGACCGATTCCGGCGACCAAACGCTCTCCTGCATGGAAATAACTTTCTCGGCAGTCCAAGGTAACTGTATTCCCAATGCGAACGTTACCCTGAGCATCCGGTTCACAGAGGTCGTGCAAGCTGCTCCACGACCCGACGTCACTCCAACCCGCATCCAATGGGACCACAGCCGCCTTACTGGTGCGCTCCATTACCGCGTAGTCGATAGAGTCACTTGGACAGGCAAGGAACGCGTCCCGCCCTAGTTCGATGGTCTCACCTTCTCGCGACGCTGCGTCGAGTGCCTGACGACAAAAGGACAACATTTGCGGAGCGAAGCTCTCAAGCTCAGCGAGATAAGCGGCTGCCTTGAACATAAACATACCGCTATTCCAGTAATATTCCTTCGTCGTGATGTATTCCTGCACGCGTTCAGCGTCCGGTTTCTCTACGAATCTGTCTACGGCGTAGCAACCTCCCAACTCAACGCCCCGCTTGATGTACCCATAACCCGTCTCAGGTCGAGCAGGAACGACTCCGAACGTGACGAGGTGCCCTTGCTCGGCGGCACTGTGGGCAACCTCCACAGCCTTAGCAAACGCCTCGACGTCTGGTATAGAGTGGTCAGCCGGCATTATCAGCAGCGTCGGATTCTCGGCCGGGTAGAGCTGCTCGGTCAAAAGCGCGGCCACTGCTGCAGCGGGTGCCGTGTTCCGACCTTCCGGTTCGCAGACTAATTGAGCAGCTACTCGATCGATAGAAGCTAGCTGCTCAAGGATGAGAGGTCCGTGAGAGCGGTTGCAGACTACGATCGTCGATGCAAACGTACTCTCACCGAGCGCGGTAAGCCTCGATACAGTATCCTGCAAAAGTGACTTCTGTGTGACAAGCGGCAGGAGCTGCTTGGGGTGAGCCTGATCGGACAGGGGCCACAGTCGCGTCCCGAAACCACCCGACAGAACGACTGGGACGAGCATTATGCCTCGTCGCCGTCAGTCGGGGCAGCAATGGAACTACCGCGACCGATCCCAAAGTACTCGAATCCCAGTCGATTCATCAGAACGGGCTCGTAAAGATTTCTTCCATCGAAAACCACGGGCGACGTGAGTAACTCCTTCATTCTATCCAGATCGGGGCTCCGAAACTCTCGCCATTCCGTTACGATGGCTAACGCGTCGGCCCCATCTAAGGCATCCTCGGCCGTTTCGCAAAGAGTCAAGAATGAATTATCACCGTAAATTCGTCTTGCTTCGCCCATGGCCACTGGATCGTACGCGCGCACCTGACACCCAGCAGCACAAAGTGCCTCCATCAGCGGTCGACTCGCTGCCTCCCGCATATCATCCGTCTCCGGCTTAAACGCGAGGCCCCACAAGGCGATAACTTTACCTTTGAGCCCCCCGTTAAAGTACACCTGAATTTTATTGAACAAGACCTGTTTCTGGCGGTTATTGACATTTTCTACAGCCTTCAATAATTCGGAATGATAGTCGACCGCAGCAGCGCAGGCTGCCAGAGCTTGGACATCTTTCGGAAAACACGAACCACCATAGCCACAACCAGGGTAAATGAAGTCATATCCGATGCGCGGATCCGACCCAATGCCCACTCGAACGTTCTCAATATCCGCGCCCAATCGCTCGGCAAGATTCGCAAGCTCATTCATGAAGCTGATCTTTGTCGCTAACATCGCGTTGGCGGCGTATTTGGTAAGCTCGGCCGAGCGCACGTCCATAATCATCACGCGATCGTGGTTGCGGTTGAACGGGTCGTAAAGCTCCGTAAGCAACTCTGCGGCCCGAGGATTATTAGCACCGATGACGATTCGGTCCGGTTTCATGAAATCGTCTAACGCCGCTCCCTCCTTGAGAAACTCCGGATTGGAGACCACATCAAACTCTGCAGATACGCCCCGTTTCTCTAAAGCCGCCTGGATTTCCGCCTTGACTCTGTCAGTCGTTCCCACCGGCACAGTGGACTTGCCTACGACAATGCGGTACTCGCTCAGATGCTCGCCGATAGACCGTGCTACCGCCAGAACATATTGCAGATCCGCGGAGCCATCCTCATCCCGGGGTGTGCCCACAGAAATGAACTGAAACAGGCCGTGGGCCACACCCGCAGCCACGTCCGTGGTGAAACTGAGCCTCGCACTCTTCCGTGCGCGTTCGACGATGGAGTCCAGCCCCGGCTCGTATATCGGGAGTTCGCCTCGCTCCAGCAGTGCGATTTTTTCCGTATCGTTGTCGACGCACAGAACATCGTTGCCAGCCTCCGCCAGACACGCTCCGGTTACGAGACCTACGTAGCCGGAACCAAATATTGTCACTCTCATATTGGTACTACGATGATTACTGAGGGGCAGATTATAAAAGCTCTAGCACGGAGTCTTTGAGTGCTTGGACGATAGTGAGCTGCTGCTCATCGGTTAGATACGGGTGCATCGGGAGGCTGATCACACGCTCGGCAGCCTCTTCAGCGGCGAGGAAGCTTCCTAGTTCTTGCCCCAGACCGGAAAATACGGGCTGTAAGTGAAGCGGTCGCGGATAATACACGGCCGTGGGAATGCTGCGCTCGGCCATAGCAGCCTGAACGGCGTCGCGCTTCGGAACCTCCACGGTGTACTGAGCATAGACAGAGGTGTTGTGCGCCTCGACATAGGGCGTCGTAACCGGTTTTAGCATACCGACATCGCTGAAAGCGTCTTCAATGAGCAGTGAGTAGCGCGCGCCCAAACTCCCGCGGGCTAGCACCTCCGCATCGAAGATTTCGAGTTTCGCAAGTAAAATCGCCGCCTGAAGCGAGTCCATGCGGCCGTTGATACCGATGCGAGGGTGGTGATTTCGACCGGCCTGGCCGTGGACGCGCAACTCGCGAAAGCATTTCTCCAAATTATCATCGTTGGTGAACAATGCACCACCGTCGCCATAGCAACCGAGTGGCTTTGACGGAAAAAACGACGTGGCGGCAATATCCGTCAAACCGCAGGAACGCTGACCCTTGTACATCGCGCCGAAACTTTGGGCACCATCTTCGATAACTGGAATGCCATGCACGGCGGCGATCGAATTAATCGCATCGTAGTCGGCGCATTGACCATAGAGCGATACAGGCAAGATCGCCTTCGTGCGTGTCGTGATCGCAGACCCAAGCAGAGAAGAATCAATATTGTAAGTACGGCGATCGATGTCGACAAACACTGGCTTGGCCTTGAGCAAGGAGATCACCTCCACAGTCGAAAAGAACGTGAAGGGAGTCGTGATAACCTCATCACCTGGCTCGACACCTAAGGCCATGAGAGCTATCAGAAGCGCGTCGGTTCCACTGGAGACCGCGACACAATGGTTCGCGCCCACGTAGTCGGCGAGAGCGATTTCTAGCTCGGCGACCTCGGCGCCGAGAATGTACTGGCCGTGGCCTAAAACCGCCTGGATGCGCTTGTTGATAGGCCCATGGAGGCGCTCATATTGGGTCTTTAGATCGACGAATCGCATTGCTGGCCTTTGGAGAGGGAAGTCCACGCCCCAGCGTCTAGTCGGCTACACCCAGTAAAATCAACTAACTGGGCGAAGAAGGATTAATTGACATTATCCTGACGAGAAGCGGGCATCGAGTTCTGGTCTGTTCTTACAGGCATTAGCTTCTGCCAGAGTCTATTTATCAGGCCGCCCATCCGCCGGCCTCCTAAAGTTGCTATTTCTTCAAAGTACACGACACCAAAAGCAAACCATAACAGAAACATAATGGCGTCCGGCACGTTGAATACTTCTCCGATTAATCCAATAGACGCAGTGATACAGCTCAACGTAAGGATGGCCAACAGAGTCATCCTGGCGGATAGCCCTTGACGCATCAAAACGTGGTGAAAATGATCTCGGTCAGGCTGAAATAGAGATTGCCCTCGAACAATTCGGCGTAAACTGCTGGTGACAACGTCGTAGATTGGCACGGCAACTAGCCAAAGCCCCGTCACTGCCGACATTGAGGCTGACTCACCCTGGCTGAGTGATATTCCCAACCAAGCCACAACGAAGCCCAAAAAAGTACTTCCCGCATCACCCATAAAACATTTAGCCTGCCGACTGGACGGCACGGGAACATTACAGATGAGAAACCCTGCGACTACCGCCATTAGCATTAGAACTAAGCCTAAGGCATCACCGCCGTTACTTAAAATAGCCATAAAACCCAACGCAACAAAGGCACCCCCGCCCGCCAAACCGTCGATACCATCAATGATATTGAACGCATTAATTACAGTCAGAGTTACTAGGATCGTAAATGGCACGGAAAAAGCGCCAAGCTCAAAATCAAAAAACAAAGGTGAGCCAATGTTTTCGAGCTTAAGATCAGCCGCAAATATCATGACCAATACGGCACAAGTCTGGGCAATTAAGCGAACAGTTGGGGGTAGTTCAAAACGATCATCAATCGCTCCAACTACAATCAATAAAGAGGCCCCGATTAGTAGCGAGCTGAAAGCGGGTGAGAGCCCCATTAACATACCACCGAAGAGGAGCCCGAGATACATGGCTACGCCACCCGTCACGGGCGTAGGGGCGCAGTGCATTTTCCTCCCCCCCGGAATGTCGACTAGCCCAATTGCCAGAGCCACCGGCCCCAGCACCATGATAAAAAGCACAGTAACAATGAGCGCGAAAGCCAGTGAAACAGCTAATCCCATCGTAAGACTCCGATACGAATGCAGAGCCGCTGTGAGTTCGATACGTTCATGGTGTTATTTTTTTATTACCGCATCGGAAATCGGAAACTTATGTAACGAGACTAGGGCGCTAGCATTGAGAAAGTCGCTGGCTAGTTTGTTCGGCGTTCCGCCGCCTTCATAGATTCGGGGCGATCTTTACTCTGCGCCGCGCATGACCGTAAACAGGGCACAACAATGCGCTAAGTTTACTAATCTATACATTATTACCGTGACAGTATTACGCCGCATCCTCAGGGCCAGTGACAGTAATATTACCTGGAGAAGAAATCAAGTGCTGTAGCTGGTTCGTATTTTTACCTGACAAGTAGTTACAAAAATGAGCGCCATTTATTGAATAGTGTGTCATCATATTTAAGGTAAACTCTATCGATCATCGCTCTTTGCGTGGGCCGAGATTGTTGAAGTTAGAATGCGATTATTCCTTATTTAAAAGGGTCCTTTATTCCTACGCTTGAAGAGAAAAACCGAGGTTCTTTATGAACTTTAATTCAAAAACTATATGTGATATATTTCTAACTAATATAATGATATCTGATGTTATAATAAAGTTATTCCCATAAATAAATCAGTGATTACTCTAGCTGATTCTCCCTTCCGACATCACTGCTACATTGAAACATTTCTAATAAAACATGTAACATGTTCGCAATGAATACAGAGTGCCTTAAAAAGGCTCCCACCCAGTTTTCATCCGAACTGTCTCTCTCTTGCTAACATCGTTTTTATATAAATAAGGGGATAATATGTCTATTGATCAATCAGCTCTCACTAAAGGCCAACTGCGAAAACTCAATGCTCTTCGTAAAAGTGTAGGAGATGCAATCGCAGAGGAAGCGTTCGCTAAGTGGTTGGTAATGCAATCAAAAGTGACCAAGGAAGCTCATGACCCTGTCGCAGACGCACTGGTCTCAGCGCTAGCTCACCTGCAAAATGAGAAGGACTTTCGCCTGGGACGGCGGGGTTACATCGTGCGTCGGGCAAAGGGTAGAGGCGCTTCGGGGTTCGTCGCCCAAAAGGTGGCCTAAGGTAAGGTATCAACACCATCTACAACAAATTTCATATTAGTGTAATCGCACAGTCCATCTACTCCGGCCGTAACAATACCCCAAGAGCCTAATTGAATGTCCGAATATTCTGAGTCCCCTTTGAATCAAAGCCCAGACTACGAAGATGGAATTGATCTTCGTGAGCTCATCAGGATTCTTTGGCAAGGGAAGCTCTGGATCATTGGCACAACCTTTATCGCTGCAGTCATATCCGTTGTTTTTGCCCTTTCACTGCCAAACATCTATCGAGCTGAAGCGCTTCTAGCGACGGATGAAGGCAGTAGTAGCGGACTTTCCGGTCTAATGGCTCAGTATGGTGGTTTGGCCAATCTAGCTGGAATTACGCTCCCTTCTGGTGAGTCAAATGAAAAAGCCATTGGTATCGCAAAAATTCAGTCGCGTCGATTCATGGCGGATTTTATAGAGCGCCACAATATTCTCCCTGAGCTGATGGCTGCATCAGCTTATAACATCTACACTGGAGAGCTAAGTTACGATCCAGAAATCTTTGATCCTGAAACCAGAATATGGGTACGTGATGTAGAGCCGCCTTTACAGAAAAAACCTTCCTCTCAAGATGCATTTTTAAGTATGACGTCAATTTTGGATGTATTTGAAAATATTGAAACCGGATTCGTTACCGTATCTATTGAGCACCTTTCACCGTTAATCGCTAATGAATGGGTGACGTGGCTAGTTGATGATTTAAACAGAGAAATGATGTTGGAAGCTGCAGCAGAAGCTCAGCAATCAATCGACTATTTGAGCGATCAGCTAGAAAAGACTCAGGTTGTTGCTCTTGAACAAGTGTTTTATAGGCTTATAGAAGAGCAAACGCAGAAGATTATGCTAGCAAACTCCCGAGCTGAATATTTATTTAAAACGATTGACCCAGCCATTGCCCCAGAGAGGAAGTCTCGACCCAATCGTGCGGCAATCTGTATACTGGGGACACTTCTCGGTGGAATGTTAAGCGTTCTAGGGGTATTGACTTGGCGTTATGCATTCGGGATTAGAAAGGGCGCCTAATTCAGTTAAATAGACCTCTCTAAGATCCAATATCATCTCAAATGACCGCCATAAGAGACTCTCACTGCAACTAATAACTCTTCCCGAGAACACAACAGGTGTCTATGATGAGGCACAATATAGCTCCCTGGCTTTATAGCGTTAAATAAACTCTGGCAAGGCTCTTGATAGTCTAGATTAATATTATAATGCTGACGGAGCCGTGGACTAGATTTAGATCATACTGTTAGATTACTGAAAAAATATTAGTAAATATTTTCACACTCTCGCCAAATTTCTAACTAGTTAAAGCGTTGACTATTTGCCGTACGGCTTTTTCCGCGGAAAAATCTCGATCAAACAATTTGCAGCAACGTTCTGAAAGTTCTTTATCCACAGTTATTTCCTCCAACAGTTTACCGGTTAAAGTGAGTAATTCATTGATCATATTACTTTCACAAACTTGTCCAACCTGCTCATCTCGAATAATTCGAGCTAGATCATTTCCGTAATTTATATTCGCTAATACTGGGAGGCCACTCTGCATATAGGTCAGGAATTTACCGGGAATATTGTGTGTATTATGTTGGGAATCGAGAGCAACAATACCAACATCGCACTGAGCATAAAGGTCAGGAATTTGGTCCGGATGGATTTCATCGAAAAATAACACATTATTGAGTTTACGGCTCTGCGCCAATTTGCTGAGCCGTGACGCATCGCTGCCACGTCCCACAAATAAAAATCCCACATCCGAACGGTCTTGAAGGCTTTCTGCCAAGTCAATAAAAATATCCATGCCTTGTGCCACACCCATGTTACCAGCGTATACAAAAATATTACGTCCAGCCAAACACGTCTGATTCAGTCGGATTGAACAACGAACTTGTCCAGGGTGCTCCAACCAATTATTTAGAACTTCGAGCCTACGACCTGGTTTTAGTTGCAATTGGTCGAAGTAACTCAAATTTCCGGGCGACTGCACACCGATAACATCAGCAACCGAATATTGGTAACGAGCCACTGCGTCAAAGAAGAGATACGGCACTCCTCGCCTCATAAGCCTCATATCCAGAGCCCACTGTGGAAAAATGTCGCGGATAATCAGATACCCTTTACAGTTACTCCGCTTTTTAAGCGAGTTCGCCAGTGGGCCGTGGAAGATCGAGGGCGTATACCACACCACTCCATCCCATTTTATTTGAGCCATTGGGCTGCGTTGCAGATTACGATGCATCGTAAAAGGCATTAATAACTCACCGATGGTACGGCGAATGTAACCGATTTCCTTAGTACGCGGCGCCCTTAAGCGCAGCACGCGAAAACCATCCACCTCCTCAATTCGCCAAAGCCCTTGAAGGCCTGCCGTTGGCAACATAACGGTAAGATCGTAGCCTTGACGAGCGAATTCCCGAGCGAGGTCGCGCAGCTGAACAGCCCCAGAGGTACGAAGGGGGGGAAAGGTGTCTGCGATGAGTGCGATTCGCAATGGTCGGGTCATTCGTATTGCTTCCAGACCAAACGCTTCACATAAATAGTGCCACTGCCGGATAGTACAGCTTTAGAAGCCATCTGAAATTCGTTGTGGCCTGTAAAACCAAAAGGCTTTAAGCCCCTCTCATTTTCTATTGAATTACGTTAGTAAGTAAAAATTGGTGCGAATACTAAATTCGGGTCTAAATGAACGTTACCAGAATAAGTTTATAACGCCAGTGATAGCTTTTAAATTACACCAACACTCGTTTAATTAAGAGCCTGAGATTTAGCTAGAACAGCCTTTATACCATCTCGCCAATTTGATAAAGGCAACTTAAAAACGTTATAAACCTTAGTGCAATCTAAGACTGAATAAGCTGGCCTTTTAGCTCGAGTGAGATATTCTGATGTCTTTATTGGAGTTATCTTTATGGGGGTGGCAAAGGAGACCCTTTTTGCTTGAAAAAAAATCTCATTAGCAAATTCAAACCAAGTGCATGGCTCAGTCCCGCAATAGTGGTATATACCGGAAACTCGATTATCGTCTAAACGGGAGATCATCCCAAAGACTGCCTTGGCAAGATCCTGAGCATAAGTTGGGCAGCCTATTTGGTCATCAACAATGTCTATATCTTTAAGTTGACTTCCCAGACGCAGCATCGTTTTCATGAAATTGTTTCCATACTCGCTAAAAATCCAGGAAGTTCGAACAATAAGATATTTAGGATTGGCAGCGATAACTGACCTTTCTCCGGCAAGCTTGGACGCACCATAAACAGATTGAGGATTTGTCATGTTTGATTCAAGATATGGAGTTGAAGCATTTCCATCAAACACATAATCTGTAGAGATATGAATCAACCAACAATCTAGATTTGCACAAGTCTCTGCCATATTGGAAACAGCTAAATTATTGATCAAATCTGCTTTAATGGGATCGCCTTCCGCCTCATCAACTGAGGTATAGGCTGTAGCATTGATAACAATGTCCGGGTTTATCAAACAGAACGTTGCCTCTGTCGAACTCATATCCTCTATATCAAGCTCGTTACGAGAGGTGAATATTATTTCATGATTGCAACTATTGGACTGGTCTAAAAGACACCTCCCCAACTGCCCCTTACTTCCTAAAACTAATATCTTCATGACCTAAAATCTAGGAAATATTGAGCATTAGCATCTTTATCAGAAAGGGTAGGCTGCCTTAAAGGCCAGCTAATATTTAAATCTGGATCGTTCCAAATAATCGCAGCCTCATCAGATGGATCGTAATAATCAGTGCACTTGTATTCCAACTCAGCTTCTTCAGATACCACTAAAAATCCATGAGCAAATCCAGGCGGCACCCATAATTGACGTTTATTTTCTCCAGATAAAATAACTGAATCCCAGCAACCAAAAGTACTTGAATTTCTCCTAATATCCAGCGCCACATCAAACACTGCGCCTCGAACCACTCTTACCAATTTTCCTTGAGGTTTAGTCTTCTGAAAATGGAGCCCACGCAAAACACCTTTGACCGAGCTTGAGTGATTATCTTGAACGAATGGCTCATTTATACCAACTTCATCTTGGTACCTGGCCACCTGGAATGTTTCGATAAAAAATCCACGGTTATCACTATAAACGCGAGGTTCGATAATAAAACAACCTTCTAATTTAGTTTTAACAACGTTCACTTATAACCATCGGCCACTTTTTGCAAATATTCTCCGTAATTAGTTGTCTTAAACTTGTGAGCTCTTTTTAACAACAACTCTTTTGATATCCACTGTCGGTGGAAAGCGATTTCTTCTAGGCAAGCTATCTTAAGACCTTGACGATGCTCTACTGTCTGAACAAACTGACTAGCTTCAAGCAGCGAGTCATGGCTGCCCGTGTCCAGCCAGGCAAAGCCTCGACCAAGAATCTCCACTTTTAAATCGCCTCTCGCCTGATAAGCATTATTAACATCGGTGATCTCAAGCTCCCCGCGGTCTGAAGGCCTAATGGATTTAGAAATCCCGACAATATCATCATCATAGAAATACAGTCCCGTAACAGCATAATTCGATTTTGGGATACTTGGCTTTTCCTCAATAGATAGCACACTCCCCTCATCGTCAAACTCAACGACACCAAACCGCTCGGGATCTTTAACATGATAACCAAAAATTGTCGCCCCTTTTTCTTTCATGGTGGCAATTTCTAGATTATTAGAAAAACTCTGGCCATAAAATATGTTATCGCCGAGAACCAAAGCGACATTGCATTTACCTATAAATTCCTCACCAATTATAAAAGCTTGAGCGAGACCATCAGGACTAGGCTGAACAGCGTATTCAATGCTAATACCAAAATTGGACCCGTCTCCCAAAAGACGCTGATATCCCGCAAGGTCGTCAGGAGCGGTGATCACCAAAACTTCCTGGATTCCGGCAAGCATCAAAACCGAAATAGGATAATAAATCATAGGCTTATCATAAATAGGAAGTAACTGCTTAGACACTCCCATTGTAATTGGATACAAACGTGTTCCGGAGCCACCAGCAAGAACAATGCCTTTAAACCTCCCACTCATGAATTCTTTCCTATCCGATTAAGCCTATAAGATCCAGAAAGAATATTTTCCCACCAAACTCTATTATTCAAATACCATTTTACAGTTTTAGCCAGCCCCGATTCGAAAGTCTCTTCAGGAACCCAACCCAACTCCAAACGTATTTTTGACGCATCAATGGCATACCGGGCGTCATGGCCAGGACGATCTGTAACAAAAGTGATCAAGTCACGATATCTCAAACAGGAATCAGGTTTTTTAGGTGCTAATTCTTCCAGGAATTCACAAATAGTTTGCACTACCTCAAGATTGGTTTTCTCATTGTGGCCACCAATATTATATGTCTCACCAATTTTGCCTTGAGTGACTACTGTTATCAGGGCTCTTACATGGTCCTCAACAAACAACCAGTCACGAATTTGAGAACCATCTCCATAGACCGGCAAGGGTTTACCATGAATTGCGTTAAGAATTACATGCGGGATAAGCTTTTCAGGAAAATGATATGGCCCATAGTTGTTTGAACAGTTGGTGATAATAGTTGGCAGACCATAGGTCCGACACCATGCTCTAACCAGATGGTCTGAACTTGCCTTACTGGCAGAATAAGGCGAAGAGGGCTCATAAGAGCTTACCTCAGTAAAAAGATCCTTCGAATCCTTAAGATCCCCGTAAACTTCATCAGTAGATACATGAAGAAATCGAAAAGTTTTTTTTTATCGGATTCTAATAGACCGTCATAATAAATTCTGGCTTGGTCAAGTAAGTTAAATGTGCCTATTATATTTGTTTCTATGAAATTCTCAGGACCATCAATAGATCTATCAACATGGCTTTCCGCCGCTAGATGCATTACTAGAGATGGCTGATACTTTTGAAACACCCATGCTAATTTTTTACTGTCGCAAATATCTAAAAGTTCAAAATTATATCGAGGATCTAATTCGACCCCGGGCAATGAAGCGAGATTTCCAGCGTAAGTTAGTTTGTCTAGGTTAACTACTTCAAACTCAGTGGACCTTAAAATCTCACGAATCAGTGCGCTACCTATAAACCCCGCGCCGCCTGTTACCAGAATATTTTTCACATTTATCTCAATATATTTGTATGTGCTTCATAGAAAAAGTTATTTTTCAATACTGTTTCCAAACAACACGGTGCACATAATCGGTGTAACTATGAATGATACGGACGATTTTTTCCGAGACATTTGGCATAGTGTAGTCTGCAACCGACCTAAGAATTCTATGGTCACCTCGAGGCTGATGATTCAATATCTCTATTGCTTGAAATATTCGTTCTAACTCAAGCCCGACCATCATAACGGACGCTTCCTCCATCCCTTCCGGTCGCTCATGCGCCTCTCTGAGGTTCAATGCAGGAAAATTCAGAATCGATGATTCCTCATTAATCGTTCCGCTATCGGACAGCGAAACTTTAGCTGTCATTTGTAGTTTATTGTAATCTGTAAATCCGAACGGCTTTAGAAAGTTTATCTTTTTGTTAAATTTTAAACCCAATGACTCAACCTTCTTCCTGGTCCGCGGATGCGTTGAAACTAACACTGGCAACTTATGAATTTCTGCTAATTTATTTAGAATCTTGGTGAGCTTCGAAAAGTTCTTTTCTGAATCAATATTTTCTTCACGATGAGCACTCACAACAAAAAACTTCTCTTCAGTCAGATCGAGCCTCTCCAAAACATCCGACGCGTCGATCGCAGTTCGATAGTGTGATAACACCTCATTCATAGGACTACCGGTCTTTATGACCATATCCGGTGGAATACCTTCCCTTAGAAGATAATCGCGAGCAATGGAACTATATGTCAAATTAATATCTGCAGTGTGGTCAACAATGCGACGGTTAATCTCCTCGGGGACACGCATATCAAAACATCGATTACCAGCTTCCATATGGAAGGTGGGTATCTTCCGTCGCTTTGCAGGCAATACAGCCATGCAGCTATTTGTATCTCCCAACACCAGTAACGCATCCGGCTTCTCTAGCTCTAACATTTTGTCAACAGAAATGATCACATTTCCTATAATCTCAGCCGAATTAACAGCAGATACACTCAAAAAGTGATCGGGTTTTCTAATGCCCAGATCATCGAAAAATATCTGGTTTAGTTCATAATCATAATTTTGGCCCGTGTGAACTAATACATGATTACAATGAAGATCAAGCGCCGCAATAACTCGAGACAAACGAATAATCTCGGGTCTAGTACCAACTACAGTCAAAACCTTCATCTTCTTCATTCTAAACCGCGCAAGCAACTGTATCCGGTGCACTTCGATTATAAATGTTATTCGACCAGACCATAACCACTAATTCCTCTGCGCTAATATTAGTGATGTCATGGGCCCAACCGGGAATAGTCTCCACTATCGTGGACTTCTCCCCAGAAGTTTCCAAATCATAGGTTTCGTTGGTAATCATATTACGAAACCCAAAACGTGCGGTGCCTCTAATTACCATAAATTTTTCAGTCTTAGAATGATGGTAGTGAGATCCGCGCGTTACTCCAGGAGAGGCAGTTAAAAAAGAGAATTGACCCGAATCGTTGTGCTTAAAAAACTCTACAAATGTGCCGCGGTCGTCAGTATGCATAGGGACATCATAAGAAAATTTATGTTTAGGCAAATAGCTTATGTAGGTTGAATAAAGCGCCCCTGTTAGGCCACTTCCAACATTACCTATCAACAGAGAAGATCGAGAATCCTTAAAAGAAAGTAATTGTTCTGCAATTTCACCTAAAGACACAACATATTCCGGAGTTACACATGGATAGGTGATTGAGGGGGATGGGGTCTTGATGAATTGTATAAAGGACCTAACCACATCATCAATATATATTAAGGGTATTTTTCGCCCTGCATCACTAATCTCTATTGGAAGGTCGTTCGCTATATTGTGACAAAATGTCGCGACAACCGAGTTATAATTAGGCCGACACCATTTTCCAAAGACGCCAGGAAACCTCCAGATTGAAACTGTATTACCATTTTTCTCATGAAGTTGAATTGCCGCCTGCTCTGAGGCGAACTTGCTTCGACCGTAGGAGTTGTCCAAGGTAGCTTGGATAGATGAAGCTAATAAAATAGTCGCCTGGCTTTGACATTGGCGAATAATCTCACACAGCCTGCGAGTCAATCCAGCATTTCCCTCCTCGAAAGCAGTCGAGGATAAAGGTCTATTTTCTCCCGCTAGATGTATGACTACATCAGAGCTACGAAGAAGCTCCCGCAACATTTCCTCGGAGTCATCTCGATCAAATGTGAGTATTTCTACATCCTCATCTTCCTTTAAATGTAGACAGAGATTCTTGCCAATGAATCCTTTTGATCCAGTTACTAGTACCTTCAAATTTTCAGTCCCCACGGTCCTGGGTTTCACCATTTACAATTTCACGAATAAAACTTAACTTCATTAACAGTTTTTGCATGCCAGCAACATCTAGTTGAATGGTATTGTGTGAATTGTAATCTTCAGATTTAGAGATTTGGATCTCTCCCTTTTCTACGAACCTGCCATAATTTAGGTCTCTCAGGTCTGGTGGAACACGGAAGTAATGCCCAAGGTCATCTGATGCTACTTTTTCTTCTCTACTGAGCAGAGCCTCGTATAATTTCTCACCGTGCCGAGTCCCTATAACTTGAATCGGATGATCTGGAACATCAAGCAGTCCAACTAAAGCCTCTGCAAGTATGCTAATTGTTGCAGCTGGAGCTTTTTGTACGAATATATCTCCAGAATCGCCATTATTAAAAGCATATAAAACCAGATCCACGGCGTCATCAATAGTCATCATAAACCTAGTCATATTCGGATCAGTTAACGTAATGACATTTCCTTCACGAATTTGCTCAACAAATAAGGGAATTACAGATCCTCTAGACCCCATTACGTTTCCATAGCGGGTCGTACAGATTACAGTGCTATTACTATTTCTTGATTTTGCAACAATGACCTTCTCCATCATCGCCTTTGATATTCCCATCGCATTAATAGGATAAACCGCTTTGTCTGTACTAAGGCAAACCACCTTCTTTACACCGCACGAAATGGCGGCCTCAAGCACATTTTCGGTACCAAGGACATTCGTTTTAACGGCCTCTAAAGGGTAAAACTCACAAGAAGGAACTTGCTTAAGTGCCGCAGCATGAAAGATAAAATAGACCCCACGGACAACATTAAGTACAGATTGATAATCTCTGACATCGCCAATATAAAATTTAAGTTTCGGGCTTTTATATTTCTTTCGCATGTCGTCTTGTTTCTTTTCATCACGACTGAAAATTCTTATTTCATCTACACTCGTGGATAAAAATCTTTGGAGCACCGCATTACCAAAGGAACCAGTACCGCCAGTTATTAACAGAACTTTCTTAGGAAACATATTATTTATTATTATATTATTTCGGTTAAGAACGTTGAACTATCTGAAAAATATCATCTCGCTTCACAATAGAAGGATAACTGAGTAGTACGGCGCGATATTTGCCTTTGAAGACAAAAAGACTACCTGCGGCAGCTCCTACTGTCCCGCAAACATTAAACAGATCAATGATATGGTCTAAAGAACCAGCGCCACCAAGAAAAGTCGCAGGCACCTGCACTTTATCGCATATTTGACGAGCTAACTCTAAATCATAACCACACCTTTCACCATCACGGTCTACTGAATTAATCACTATCTCCCCAACGCCTGCCTGCTGCAGGTTAGCCGCAACTTCAATAGGATTCCCTTTATGGAGTCTTGTAGCATTGTGCGTACATATTTCGTATCCATCAGAAAAGTTTTTTTTTCGTTTACGGACATCTAAAACGGCAACAACCGACTGCCGTCCGGCTCCCAACGATATTTCACTCAACAATTGTGTATTTGTAACTGCCGCAGCTCCAATGGCAACCTTTTCCACACCCGATTCCATTATTTGAAATGCTTGATCAACGTTGTTAATACCACCTCCATAACAAAGGGGCATACGGCACTCTTTAGCGAGCTTCGCAATTAATCCATAGTCGGGTTCGGCGCCAGTTATTGATGCATCAATATCTAGAACTATAAGCTCATCAACTTGCTTCTCATTGAAAATTTTAACGGCGTTGATTGGATCCCCAACATATTGTGGAGCCTTAAAAACCCTTGTTTTTACTAGCCCCCCAGAGGAAATGAGTAGGCAAGGGATAATACGTGGGCGCAACATAAGCTAAAGCTCCGCAAAGTTCTTCAATAACTGTGTGCCCCAACTATGACTTTTTTCGGGATGAAATTGCACGCCATAGATGTTGTCTCGATACAGTGCTGCTTCAAAACTAAAGCCATATTCCGCTTTAGCTGCCACGTGGCTTTTGTCATCAGTTTCAAAGTAATAAGAATGCAGGAAATAGAATCGCGGCGGGGATTCAAAACCCCTAGCCAGGAGCTGAGAGCTCGCCGTGAACTCAACATCATTCCAGCCCATATGCGGCGACGGTAAAAAGGCAGACTGATGATTGTCAGAAAATGACTTGACGCGCCCGGGAACCCAGTTTAACCCTGGTAAACTCCCTTCATCTGAACAAGTCCCTAGCATTTGCATACCGACACAGATACCCATTACCGGTAACTTTCTCACAAGGACCTGCTCTTCAACAGCTGAACGCATACCCGAGTCATTAAAGCGTTGCATTGCATGATCAAATGCACCGACACCCGGGAGAATAAGTTTTGAGGCTCCAGAAAGCTCAGGAAAGGAACGCGCGACTTTTACAGGAATATCAAGTCGTTTAAATAAACTGACAAAGGAGTGGATATTCCCGACTCCATAATCGACTATGCTAATCATCTAAAAAGTCTTCTCTCCAGACCCAGGCAGACTAGCAAATTAGCCCCGAGCCCAATCATCCAACGTTTATTTTTGTAATTAGCATAGGTTTTCTTTGGCATATCCAACAGATCCTGTAACTCTGACTCCGTAAGATCTAATTTATTTGCAATATACTCAAACTCCTGACAAAGAAAATGCTCACTCATTTCGGGAGTAGATATTCTTTTTAATGCATCTTCTCGGTTCATCTGACCGGTCATAATAAGACTTGAAAAATGAGCCCTGCGTTTCTCGAACCCAAATCGACGCGGAAGCCAATAATCTTCAAAAAAGCGAGTAAATCGAGATTCATGATGTTTATGTTGGAAATGATTCCAATCATAACGCTGGTGTAATTCACGTTCTGCTTCCAATTTATAGAATGGGACTAAATTGAGTGGGTGATGGACCTTCATTCTTAGTATTTTTTGATAAAATATTTTATATACAAAAATATCTACCAAGGGAAATGACTTTAGTTCGCCGCTACCAAATTTATGCAAAATATCTTTGAAAAGTCGTCCATCTATACCAAGATACCCACCCCACGCCTCTGGTTCCCGACAACATTCAGTAGAAAAATTGGAACCCGTAATAATGTGCTGGATGCCGTTCTTTCGGGCGAACTTATATAAACCGCCAAAAAAAGCGGCATCCTGTACCAGATCTTGATCTGGAATACCCGACCTAAGAAAAGCTACTTGCAAATTCTTTATCTCATTCCAATTAATAACCTCCGTATATAAATCAAGTCCGAGTCCATCGACTAACTTTTCGATATTTCCAACCGCCTGATCAGTATTCCAGCCAGCATCGACATGGAACAGAAGAGGACGAAGCCCCATTTTCTCTACCGCGACATAAGCCGCGTATGAACTATCCAGCCCTCCAGAAAGCCCAATAATACAATCGAATTCAGTATGCTTTGAACCTTTACGTATGTTTTCGGACAGTCTCAGGAGCTCATTCTCTCCGCTCAGACCGTTATCCCAATTAGGCGATATGTTCGACTCAAAACCGACACAATAGTCACACCATCCCCTTCCATCGAAAGTAATATTGGGAGCAGAAGAATCCATAATACAGTTGCTGCAAATACTATATGAATCACCCATCTTATCGTTATATGCTAGCGACTAATTTCTGGTAAATGTGCTCGTATTTCCTAACCATGACTTCTTTTGAATACATTTTTTTAGCGAACTCTCGACATTCAAAAGCGGACCTATGATCGCCTAATTTATTTTTGCATTCCCAAACAGACAACTCCAATCCGTCAATATCACCTTGGGGAACAAATGTCCCATACCCCTGAGGAGCAACCTCTTTAGGGGCACCCGAATCAAATCCCACTACAGGTGTTCCGCAGGCTAAACTCTCCGCAGTAACCATAGAAAACGTCTCTTTTATGCTAGTCAACAAAAGAACATCTGCTAATGAATAATATTCTGCAAGTAAGTTTTGATCTCGTACGGGAGCTATCATCTTAACATTGCCAGGTGCAAAATCAGGTTGAGAGTCTACTCCAACCATAACGAACGACACTTGCGGCATGCGCTTGGCAAGTTTAAGAACCCACTTCCCACCTTTCATGTCAGACCAAATATTTGAACCAACCGATAAAACCGTAAACTTATTATCTAAATCTAAATGTTTACGCAAATCATCGGTATCTCGCGGGTAGAAAACATTTACATCCAATCCATTAGGGATAACCGTAATATCCTTACTCCCTGCGATTACAGATGCTCGAATCCTACGGGCTAGCCAATCGGAGGGAGAAACTATATGAATATTTTCAAAATCTTCGAACATTTTATATTTCGAATCGAACATTTTTGCCGTGCGATCAATATAACTCTTTGGATAATCATCCAAACTAGGACACTCATCGCAATGCGTTCGCCATTTGTCGCAATCTAGCGCATGGCCGCATTTTCCTGTGTACATGAACTCGGAATGGAATGTCCATACTGTTGGTATGTTTTCCATTTTTAGAAAATTTACAACTGTATTTATGTCAATGAAATAGCCATGCAGATCATGGAGATGGACAATACCTGGCTTGTACAAACTAAGTAAATTAATTAGCTTCTTAGTAGCGATAGGAGAATAACATCCGGTAAAACCGGTCAACCTAGTCCCTAAAGCATGAAGACCTACTTCGATATCATTACTTACTTTTTTAACAGTATCGGCCTTTGACGCTGGACCTCGCCCATAAAACGCTTTAACGGAGTGCCCGAAATCCTCCAAGCCAACATGAAGATCAGCAACAATCTTACCCGTGCTGCTTGAGCCATAATTGACATCGATTTGAGCAATTTTCATTTAAAGCCTCTTTAACAAGAAATGCATCACAGTAAGTTAATTAATTTCTCGGCATTATCTTGTGGACGGATAATCTTAGAGCTAACGACGGCAGCCTCTGAAATAGCTGTCCGCAAATCAATATTTTGAATAATCTCCTCTAAAAGGTCTCCTAATCTATCTATATTTCCTGTTGGAAAAATATAGCCATTAATACCTGACTGGATACGGTCATAACCAGACCCTACGGCATTACTCGCAATCACCAATTTACCTAATTGAAGACCTTCATCTACTATAATTCCCCATGTGTCTTCTAAGGACGGCACTACCACTATATGACACGAACTCATCAACCATCCGTGACTATCAAACTGGCAAAAACCTAAAAATCGGCATCGATCTACTACGCCTAACTCCTCAGCTAGGTTTTCATATTGAGCCAACTCAGGTCCATCCCCTTCTATCCACAGAATCCAGTCTCGATCTACTTTCTTCAACTTAGGAAGAGTGCGAATCAAGGTCTCCAAACCTTTTCTGGGAATCATCCTTCCACTGAACATAATTATAAGTTTTTTACTATCAACATCGGATTTGCAATCTAAAGGCAGGTCCGTCGGTTTCTCAGAAAGCATCCGGCTGATGTCAATGACATAGGGAAAGTCAATTACTTTCTCGGCTTTACAGCCAGCTTCCAGAGCAGAATCGACTCCTTTCCGACCACAAACAAGTATTGCAAGAGCTCGCGAAAATATCAGTTTTCGAATTATTTCACGAACAACGAATTTGGCAGATGAAAAACAACCAGGAGGCATACCAAGATTAAATTGGTCAGCATGTACCACAAAACGCACCCTCAGTATGGAACACCAGATGATAGCGGCCAGAGTCGCGAGTCGGTCATACCCGGCGATGTATAAAAGATCTGGCTTCCTTGCGAATATATTGGTTAGAACGACCCTAACCGATCCAAACACAGCTGAAATACCTTTCCCAGGCATGCTGATAGAGTGGTAACTCCTTTTCGGCCATTTTGTATAATTATGCCCGCCATCAGGCGCAAAATTCCTAGCTTCAGTATAGATAACTAATAACTTTGTTTTCCCAGATTCCACAACCGCATTCCAAAGATCAGTTTTATATGGTGTTGGCTCCAGATCGACAACCACAATATTCTGAAATTTTGAACTTTTGGCGTTTTTTGAAAACATAAATCAAGTACTCATATCGGAATGACCTCCATCAATATGGATAGATGGAGCAGAATGATCCTCTAGTGAAAATCTTGATAAACTTAAATTAAAAATGATGGCCTGCTCTTTGAGCCCAGTCCTATCAGGGCCCACCCATACTCATGGAATACCCCTGGCTCTTCGAATGATTTCAGCAACCCAAATAGGTGCTGCAGGTGCTCGTGAGTGCACAAGGCACGAATATACCACTGGGAATTGGGTCTAACTTTAGGGGCCTTTAGATAATCCATAACCCATAGCGTCAACATATTAAATGAATCAGAACGCGTAGGAATGCAATATTAAGGTAGCTAAGGCCTCACTAAACAAAAGGAAATGAAGTAAAGTTTTTTCTCGAAGAAGAAATCAACCAAAAGGCAAGATTCGTTCTTCATAAAATCCAGCCAAGCCTACGCTGCATCCAAAGTCAATCAAGAAGTGGATAAATGAGATAATTCCACAATTAAATCCAGTATTTACAACTGGGAAGCCCTTCAACATCTCATCTTGAAATATTCCTCCAATCAATAAGAAATGACAATATTTCCTCAAACAACTACTCCAGAATTCATTACCCTTCTACGACTTTCAATGAGATCGCGAGACGCCGCTAATGGCAATATCACTAATGCCATCAAAAATACTTTGCTAGGAGAAAAAATTCCTCCATTTTGCATAAAGACTGCTAGAACTAGGAGAATAGGGTACAAACCTAGCCCTAAAGCAATGCCTAACCTATGGGTATAGCGTAAGAGATACCCAATATAGAAACAGCCGCCGATTCCAGAGATGGCAATGGTATAAATAACACCATTATGGATGCCAGTGGACGGCAGGATTGAAGCCTCCTTTACACCTATTAAAAAATCGGGCCAAGTCATTTGGAATAAAAACCCGAAACGCTGAACAAGGCTTAAACTGTTTTCCATAGTAACTCTGTACATGAGATACTCGTAGCTGAAAGCCGCAAAAACCAGTCCACCAAAAGTAACTCCTACGACAGTGGCAAACTTATTTTTCTTCCAGTTAAATCTTGTGGTCAGTAAAAAATAAAAGGTGACCATGGCAAATAAAATAGAACTCAGTGATGTAATGTAGATTAGGATAAAAATACCAATATAAGGAGAAAAATGCATTGCCTTGGCAGTGAAGTTGCCGTGAGTTTTTTGAATAGTCTGATGTTGATATCGCTCAAGTACAATACTGGAAACAATTAGACAACCTATGCACAACATTACCACAAGAGCCAGATAGCTGGCTTCACCATAAAATAGATCGACTGGCACGGTTTCTAGCGCATTAAACTTAAGATGCGTCGCAAGGTCCTCGGCCGTAGTCCAATTACTGATGAGCCCAACGTTCTGAAACACAAAAGTTTCACGATTCAAAAATGGCAGAACTCCTGACTCCGAAATAACAAGCAAAGCGAACAGTGCCCAGATTAAGCTTGAAGACAAACTCCGAAATAGAATTAAAACTTTAACTGGCCGCTCAAGATGAATAAAAGTAAGGCTGAAAATAGATACAGAATAAACAATCAATGCCATCGTGGTTAGAAAATAATTATTGGACCTCGCAGTCAAGACAGATGGAGCATATACAGCGGTATAAATCACAAAAAATACAAATAGGAAAAATGACAAAATGCTACTTATGGTTACTTTCAGTTTTAATCCGCTCATGGAAATTAGCATGCCCAAAAGAAGCAAGCCAAAAATTTGATAAGAGAGGTAGAAGCTAATACCGCTCTGCAAAAATATAAGGCAGAGTAGTAATAGGAATTTAATTATAATCATTTAACAGAGATGATCTAATTTTGAAGAATAGGCGAAATACAATTGGTACCTTCAAGAGCATTAACTAACAGAACATCAGATCTTGGGAAAGGATTGCCTCCCGAACCCACATCGCGCACTAAATCTGAGGCCGCAATTGGTAGTCTTATTTTCCTCAGTGCCCAGCGGACTCTATTAACGTGAAACATTAAACATCTCCAGTATGGTTGGAAAATGTAAATTTATACCGGGAAGTGTGAATTTCTCCTGTGGCTTGTCCTAAGGTATAAGAAAGGCGGCCGCTAGACCATTAGGTGCGTATTCTAGGTACCACGAATTGTTTATTGGCTAGACCCATTGTGTTTGGGAAATCCTAGCTATTCTATAAATTACAAGTTTTTAATTACCTTTATTGCGGTTCCTATAACCTCAGTCTGAAATTCCTCTAACCCAACCCATAGGGGTAATCTAACCAGTCTACCGGACAAGGATGTCGTTATGTCTAGACATCCATGGCTACGGCCGCACCTCATTCCCTGAGGGGATGAATGCAGGGGGACATAATGGAAAACGCATGAGATGCCCTCTAGTTTCATTCCATTAATAAAATCATCTCTACTTCTACCATCAGAAAATAACATATAAAACATATGTGCATTATGTTGAGAATATACAGGCACTTCTGGAAGGGAAATTATTCCTGAGTCTGCTAGAGCTCGCAGGCCATTATTATATTTTTCCCAAATTTCTAATCGACGCCTTGTGATTTCATGGGCGTCTTGGATTTGCGCCCATAGAAATGCGGCGGTTATTTCACCCGGAAGATAGGAAGATCCAATATCCATCCAAGTGTATTTATCAACCTCCCCCCTGAAGAATCCTGTCCTGTTAGTCCCTTTTTCCCTAATAATTTCTGCACGTGCTATTAATTTTCTGTCATTTATTAAAAGGGCGCCACCCTCCCCCGAAATAATGTTTTTTGTTTCATGAAAAGAGTAGCAGCCCATATGACCAATCGAACCGAGCGGACGACCTTTATAGCTACTCATAACTCCTTGAGCGGCATCTTCGATAACTAAAATACCATGGCGCTCCGCAATATTTATTATAGTGTCCATCTCACAACTAACACCCGCATAATGAACCGGGACTATCGCCTTAGTTCTGCTAGTAATCGCTGCCTCAATCTTAGCCTCATCAATATTTAAAGTATCCGGTCGAATATCGATAAAAACAGGTACTCCGCCCCGTAACACAAATGCATTAGCGGTGGAGACAAAAGTATATGAGGGCATTATTATTTCATCCCCCTCTTGAATATCAGCTAATATCGCAGTCATTTCGAGGGCAGCAGTACAGGAATGAGTTAACAGTGCGCTTTCGGAATCTGTCTGAGATCTAAGCCACTCGCTACATCTCATGGTAAAAGGTCCATCACCGGATAGTTGACCTATCCTATAGGCCTCTGTGATATTTTCCGCTTCCTGACCTGTAAGGAAGGGTCTGTTAAACGGTATATTCATAATACGGTTTTCCAAACATCACTTACCCATTAATTCTGCTTCTTTTGCTCGTCTAACCAAATATTCAATTGTGTAGCTAGCGCATCCCAGGTGTGGTCTATATTGAACTTCTCTATTTTTTTGCATTTATCATTGTAATCGTCCACTGGCATATCTATACACCTTCTCAGAGCTAAAACTAGGTCGTCCTCTGTGCCGTCTGTCTCTAATAAAATAGGAAGATAATCGGGGCTCATTCCATCTGTAATTGTAGAAATAACAGGTTTAGCATAAGCAAAATAATGCAGTAGCTTTGAAGGAAAATTTAATTTATTTGGCGGCCAATCTGTCAATCTTGGATTTACAAAAGCGTACATATCGAGTGCATGATGATGCAGCTCAGTATCAGTAAGAAAGCCCAATACCTTAATCCGTTGATCCTTATCAGCTAATCGCGCTAACTCCTCATTTTCTCCCCGACCCGAAAAAAACAGATTGACATTTGCATCGGTTAATCGAGTAAATGCTCTGGCTAAGAGGCTAGCACCGCCATGCTTAGTAAAGGCCCCCATGTACATAAAGTTTTTAGTAAGTTTTTGACTGGCTCCTGATATTAACTCATCAGATGGAATCTCCGCCAACCCCCCATCCAGGTGGACCTTTGGAGTAGGGGATTCATTGCTCAGGAAATACTTCCAATTTTGAATAACGTAATGATCAGCTCCTAAGGGCGCTAGGCCGTCGCCAACAATACACAACCATGGGATTTCATATTTTGACTGCAGGTACTTCGCAACTCGCCCCATCGGTGAAATATCTCGTTGTGAATTTTGGCATGAAAAAGTTACCGAATAATCTGGAAGCCCATGATCCTTTATAAATCTGTTTACTGCACTGCGTATCACCAGAAATTGACTAAAGCCTCTGATACCTGGAATGTTGAGGTAACCAAATAACCGCCCTTCTATATGGTTAGGAAGGGAAACGTCTTTAGATGACACTAACAGCCGTCCAAATGGCCAGGCTCGTTCGGAGGGCGTTCCAATTACATAGACACTATGACCGCACGACATTATTCCCCTAACAAACCCATGCTGCCAAAAACTGGTTGCGGGACTATGAGATTCAAAGCTACCGATACTCTTCTCATCTAAAATTGCATCGAGCCACAGATACTTTCTTTTCATTTCACCCAAACTCCGTATAAAACACTCAGCGCTATATTAAATACAAATTTCATCGATCGGATTTCTATGAACACACCGGTTGCGTTGGAAATGTCGTTACTAAATTAGGCCAATGGCTTTTCAACTGTTGCCGTATTTAATAATAAACTGGAGATTTGAATCTTTTCACAAACAAGAGTGCATACAGATCCGGCTTAGAAAACATAATTTCCTTAAAGCCATCGTAGGAAGAATACAAAGATCTTAAGATTTATTTTCCTGTCAATACTTTAGATCCAAACCATTCGTCAGGCGTATTGAGGTAGTTTTGACGTCCGTTAGAATTTTAACTGTTCCGTACGGAAGATTTTTCTGTCAAAACAATAATAGGCGGCTTACAGACAGCAACTCATAGATCTATATTGTAATGGGCTAGGCAAAACTTAATAACGAAAAATTCTTTCAGAATTCTTTTCGTTAACGAAGAATCTCACTTAAATCTATGCAGCGTTATTTCAGGCGGAGCGAATCTAAAGTTTAGTTTAGAGTAAAGATTCAACGCCGGAACATTTCGAGCGGAGATAGTCGTCAAAATTTTTCCTGCGCCGAGTGACTTGCTGTGTTCCATCATGGCATACCAGACAGCTGTTCCTATCCCTGCGCCTAATAAATCTGGGTTTACAGCGGTAAGGTGCCAATAGGCCGTACCGTCCGGTCTTAGTTCGTAAATGAAAAATCCCAAGTTTTTCTGGGAATTACTTATCTTGACTAGGCATTGTTCGTCAGATTCAACAGCATTCTGAATCCAACGCCTATACCTCTCGTTGGCCAAATTCGAATTAATTCTAGGATCAATATGGAATCTCTCGTAACCAAAGGCTCGAGATGCCATTTCCTCGATAATACCGATTTCATTTTCCAAAACCTCCGTCACATCAAAATCCTGAGACTCAATCTTTAACGACTGAAGGCAACTAACGAAGGGATGCAATACCATTTCAATAAAATTAAATCCTTTACTCTCAAGAAATATAGACGTCCAAATGTCGCTATGCTTTATTCGGCAAGAGATAAGACGAACTTCCCTATCATCCACCCAATCAAAAAGGGTATCGAACTCCTTATCAGCTACCAGAGAATCGTTAATTTTTATGAATTCTATTGAGGCAACTGGAAAGCCTAAAGCTATAGTGTCCCACGGAACTATAGACGCCGAAATTTCTAATGAGGGAGAACTAATTTTTAATGCCGTATTTTTTCCTGAAATCATTTGGGATTTTCCAGCTTCGGAGTTTGTATACAAGGCTAAGAGCTGCATGCTCCGATCCAAAATTTATTTCTATATTTGATCGTCCTTAATTAACGCCAACAATGAATCAGAGAATCCTTCGAAAGTCAGTTTATCCATACCATCATGGACTTTCCTTGCACCATCTAATCGTCCTTTACTCAAAAATCCTAGAATAGCTAGCTTAATAGCTTTATCACTTATTTCACTGGTTATCGTTCCCACCCTCTCAGACGTAATAAGATCCCTAGCCACTCCAACAGGGGTAGATATAACAAATACGCCCATCGCAACACTCTCGTTTAACATAAGAGGTCCCGAGTCTTCTCGGGATGAAATTAACAAGGCATCAACTTCACCGTAAACACTAAGCAAGACTGATCGAGATACTATTCCCAGATCGGTATGATCAATATAAAGGCTCATATCAGACTGTGAGATGGCGTCGTCCCCAACCGAGATTATTTCTAATTTCCTCCTAAGATTCGGGATTTCCGCATGCAACATCCGAATGGCAGAAAGAAACAAATCACAACCTTTACGATATTCGGTGCTAGACCTTACCAATATCTTTATTTTCTCGGTTTTTGGTTTCTGTTGGTCACCGATCTCTGACAATCTGGTGCGATTGGCCTCTAACTCTAGACGGGACAGAGCACCAAATGGAAGTACGCTGGATCTAGCATTGGCAAAAACCGCCGACTTTTCACCCATTTCTGACAAAAGGGTCGAGGGGTAGATCACAAGCGGATCAATAGCATGAATTTTTCCAATTTTAGAGGCCAGATTCGCCTGTATTCTATTTCTCAGTTGCGTCAAACTAGTTGCGGGGCACCTTCCGCATGAATCCTGATACTGATTGCAACCATAGGTGTAGTGGCAACCGCCGGTGAGAAAAGCTTCATCCACGAGAACAAACAAAAACTGCGCGGATGGAAATTTTTGTTTCAGGGTATAAATAGTGTCAAAGTCTACGAAGTATGATGTCCAGTAAAAAATGAACGCTGTTATATCACTTTTATTTAGTATTGCTTCCAAATGGCTCGAAGTGACTGGAGAAGTTTCAACTCCGAAAAGAGCATATTTGGAGTCTATGAAGCCGAATTTACTGAAAATATAATTCCTGATAACTCGAGCTTTCGTCTCTAATCTATTAAAAGGTTTCACCACAAAGAGATTTCTAAAATCGTCGGGAGTTCTACTTGTGAATAGCTCGGAAGTTCTACTTATGAATAGAGATGGCATGCGTAGACCAAGAATAGATTTGTGGACATTTACAGCAAACGATCCAGCGCCGTCCTGAGTAACAGTAGAAAAATGAACTATCGTCATGGTTGTTTAGCCAAAAGAACGTTAACCAGGAAAAATAGACTTCTTGAATTTAGGCTAATCCTTTACGCGGCGTTCAGCTATTTTATGGGCCTCCATAAAAAGAGCTGTCGGTCCATGACCGACCGTTCCATTGGAATCCAAACCATAGCTCGCCCAATTTTCTATATCCGAATCAAATGCGGACATCACTTTAGCCTCCGAAAAACCCGCTTGAGTAAATGCACGATCCAAACTGTATGCATCATGCATATAGCGATGCACCTCACCTGACATCCTAAACAAACCAATCTTAGCCGCCTTTGAAGAGACCATTGAGGTAATCAACCGAGACAGGTAATTAGTTATTCGCTTTAACACTTCCAGTGGAGACCGCCCCTTGAACTTATTGGAGATACCACCCTTGGGTATAGTTGGTTTGCCAGAAGCAATCTCACTGAACGCAAGTCCGAACCTATCGAATAGAAACTTCGACATTTCGCCTTGAGCATTATTCATTGTATCTACCATATCCCCTCCAGATTTGTCTCTCACAATCTGGTCGAATAGTTCAGTTCTAATCCAATCATATTTTTTCTCAACCAATAAGTCAGGACCCGATTTAAGTTCATCCAGATATTTGGTATACGAATTAACTAATTCCTCCAGATCAGGAGTCGCAACACGAATGATTCCACGAGGCTTTAGTACTCTAAAAACCTCCTTCAAAACCCTATCCAACTGTTTTAGATCTAGGTGTTCAACAAAGTGAGATGAATAAACGACATCAAAAGTATTTTCCGGAAAATCCAGTCCACTCAATATATTCATAGTAAGAACGCCCTTAACGGGCGAGCTCTGATCTACATCCGTCCAATTACCCACAACAGAAACCTTCGCTCCACACCCAAGGTTTAAAAATCGTTTCCCATCATTCATTCCGAACACCTCCTATATCTACACGCACGAAATTACGCATCCTTTTGTTACCAAGGTTATCGGAAAATAGGAAATTAAGGCATCATGCCCCAAAGGGGCGCATCGTAATGGAATTCATGTCAAGTGTAGGTATTACTGACGGAGCCCTCAAAAAAGTCTTTAATAATTTTCAGATTAATAATTTCAGTTACTCGACCTTCGTCAGCTACCGAGGTCAAAATAAATGAGCCCCCTTCACTACCGTCATATCCGTAGGTGACCAAGTCAATAAAACTATTCATCACTTGCCTATACGGAAATAGATATGAAGGTCGAACTATGTTGCTCACTTCTGCTTTCAGGCGATCATACGATAGTTGGCTCGCGTCGAGCGCCGCGGCTAGAGGAAATCCACTAAAACGGGCGGAATTGAAAAATATTATCGGAATACCTCTGGCCAAAGCCTCTGTTAGACAGACGCCAGTGATTGAGGATACGAACCTCGCGTCATCAATTAAATGAAAAGTGGGGGTATCCAAGGGACACATCGTCGTGTTCGGTAATGAAAGAAGGCGCTGGTAGAATCCTTTGGGCCTAAACCTGAGGTCACATCGTTTAGAAAAGGTACTTGGGTGTTCTTTTATGACTAAAGTCATCCCATCTGGCAATGAATTCGATATTTTTTTTATTGCTAGATACTGATCATTATATATTTCAGCATCAGGAAGGGTATTAGATTCAGGCTGATAATGTAAAAAATATACTCCATAATTCATACCTTGACCGAGGGAGGCCACTGATTTTTTAAAATCCCGGTAGGCTAGTTGCTTTTCATAATATTTAAAAACACTCTTAGGTGACCACGAGGAAATAAAAGAAGTCAGACGCCTAAGAGGTGAGATCATTGGATTTCTATCATAGTAAGGAATTGCCTGCTCGTACTCACCTTTTAGAACAGAAAAATATTTGTTAACTTGAGTTTTTTGCGCCTCCAAGTTCCCAGACTCTCGGCGGATCCTATAATTTTGCGGTTCATTTGATAAACCAACCTTTGGTAAAAAAATCCAAGGTAGAGGAGAATTTATTAATTTTATTACTTTTACTCCACATTCCTCCAAAGCGCGCATAAAAACAAAACTTTCTATTGTATGGGGACTATAGGAGCAGAAAACTTCAGTCGGCAGATAGCGCTCATAAAATACTAACGCATTTTCAATTAAATCATTACAATCACAAACCGTTGAAAAAGCCCCTATAAAATCGATCCGTTGATCTCGAGATTTCAACTGCGGTAATCTCGAATCGTTTGAAACTGATCTAATAACGGCTTCTCTATCTAAATTCAGTGGCTTAGCGTTAAGTGATTTTTCAGCGCATGCATTTAATTGGTCTAAGCAGAAAGTGCGAAACCCTTTTTCAAGACGCTCAAAAGTTTCGTCTTTGAGGGTATTATCTCTAGATTCGTAAATTAAAATTGATTCTTCGTAATCCTCAATCGATTCCATTATCGACGTTACGCCCATTAAGCCACCTACATAAACCCCCCTCATTTACAATACCGAGTATTCATATGGTTAGACCTGAATTTACCTCCAATCCAAATCTATAACACCAGCCTGCTCTAGCTCACTAGATACAAGAGATAAATCTGATATTGCCACGCCGACAATGTCCGCGATTTCTAGTAGATCTCTTTTACCATCGGCGTATGACAGTAAGTGCAACATCACCCTTAAATGACTGGTAGAGCCTTTTTTAGATAGATTTGGAAACAGACCTCGCCTACCTAATTGCGGCTCTCCCAATACTTTATATTTAGGTCGGCAGTTTTGTTCAACTGCCATAATGGCTGTTTTTATCGCAGAAAACGCACCTTCCAATCCCCCTGGAGTTATCACACTTAAATCATCCAAGGAGGTATGGTATTCCGGATACTCCCCGAATTTACTCCGCATTATACTGGCGATGGGTAGATCTATACCTGGTGCGCAATACTGTCGCTCATCACTTCCACGATCCAGCCAAGTGTACTTTTTAAAATTACTGTCAATATGCTTTAGGGCGTGGGAAGCTGCACGGTCGGATAAGGTATCTCCCGCTCTAGAGGGAAGATATGAGAAACAACGTTCATCACCAACACACGTAATATTGAATCCAGCAACAATATTGTTTTGAAGTTTCTTCAGATTTCTACTTAGGTAAACTAAAGACCCGATAGTTTCAGGAATAAAAACAAAACGATATGAGTAACGAAGATTGTTTAGCGTACTTGCCCACTGGGCAAGCGCAGATGCGACCACGGGGCCAGAGGTTTCATTATTTGCGAGTGACGGATGGCAAATATGTGTAGAAATAAAAATTTCTTTCTTGCTTTTTCCTTTTATAAATAGCTCACCATAATTTAGATATCCTGGCTTAAGATCTGAATCAATTACCACCCTATATATACCAGGTGCTAATTTTCTTCGCTGAATATCGGTTATACAAAATCCCCAAGTACGATTATAGTATGAGGTAACATAAGGAATGGCGTTAGGCTGGCCTTCTATCGAATGGAGATGTCCTTGCAACTCTTCTAAAGGCAAATATTCATCAATAGGCTCAGAATATCCAACCACATGTAAATTGTTCAACTTAAAATCAACGATACGCTTACCTAAAGGATCTTCAATCCACCCATTTCTGATTTGCCATTCATCGGGCACTGTCCAATCAAATGCTTGTGTACCTGAAGAAACTGAGTGGACATTTAACTCGGGATTAAGTTGTCTTAGATAATTCAACGTCTCCCTAACTCCAGGCCCCGTAATACTCCTGTTTATTGGGAACAAATCTCGTGCCCATTTGTACATTTTCTCCCCAAGTGGGTTTTTTCTAGACATGACCTCCACTTAGATACTCATCGAAGCTGCACTACTACACATTAGGAATCTCCCCATTTTCATACTGACCGGCATCCAACATGGCAAAAGGGTTTTTATAGAGATATGACAAGACAACATCCCGCCATTGAATTCCCTTAAGAGAAAGATGTCGGCCATACCCATAATCAACAGCAACGCTTGCTCCCGATTGCTCTAGGATAGAACCCATAGGTTCCCGATCTGTGATGGTTGCACCAAAGACTTCTTCATTCCGCACATAATGAATAGCGCTATCAGGAAACTCTGTACCATTTGAATTACGTGAAATGCCAAAAAACTCTTTATCTTCCCTATATGGCACATCCGCTAATTTCTCTAAATGCATGAAGCCGCTCAGTCCCGAGCTATAGTTAATCCCAATAGCTATAAAGGTGGCATTGTCATTAAATAAGGATTCATATATAGAGCCATTGCCAAAGCAAGCGGTGCTTTCCCGCTTCATTAACTCTGATGCCCTACTCCCTATGGCAGAAAATGAGAAAATGGGATCGGTACTCCTAATGGAGTCCGGTCTATTTCGGACATATTCCGAAAATACCCCAATATTCTTTGCCGAAGGAGAGTTAACAATATCAAAAATCTCATTTCGCCTAAATGAGTAGGTAAAGGTGGGAACTATCAGCGTACCATCAACGCCAATTATTTCTTTTAAGATTTTATAAACTCCCCCCACTCCGCCTTCAATTAAACCCAAAGAAAATAACCCAGTATGAGCTACAACAGTAGCTCCAGACTTTAATCCTAGCGACTGAAATAGCTCAATTAGCTGAGCCTGAGTAGTACGTATCATCTAGACAATTCTTACGTATCTATACCTAGTTGTAGAATTGCATTTCGTCGCACAGTAATACGGTCAATCTTTCCTTGATTGCCTGTGGCAGGAAAATTCTCCTGATGTACTATATATTTTGGAACCATATGGCTTGCTAGAGAATCCTTTAAAAATCTTTTTAAAGTAGATTGATCTAATGGTTCAGAATTATTGGTAGTATAAACGGCCACAATATCATGGCCGACTTCAATATTTTCCACCCCAAATACTACAACTGCAGACACATCTGGATGGCCATCAAAGACCACTTCAATTTCAGCGGCACTTATACGCATACCATTATTTTTTAGCATTTCATCCTTACGGCTAACAAAACTGATATACCCCTCATGATCTCTAACCACCAAATCCCCTGAATAAACTAATTTCTCACCTGGGTAAGATGGATGGGTACGAAAGCGTTCATTGGTTCCTTCAACATCATTCCAATAACCTAAAGCAATACAGCCACCGCGGTGCACCAATTCTCCTTCCACCCCGGCGGCACACTCGTTGCCCAGATTATCGAGAACTAATATCTCTACGTCAGGAATAGCCTTTCCAATTGAACCTGGCCTTTGCTGTAAATGACTGGGATGTAAATACGTTGACCTAAATGCTTCTGTTAAACCATACATTGAATACATCAGGGCATTTGGGAAAAACGCGCGAACATTAGACAGCATACTATTTGAAAGCCGGCCGCCAGAACTACATACATAACGAACACATGACAAATCATAGCAATGGTCCAGTTGAACGAAACGCGAATCAAACAATCGGGTCATAATCGCCGGCATAAGAGGGAGAGCTGTTATCTGATGTTTATTTAGTAAATTAAAACAATCATTAGGCATTATAAATTCGTGTAAATACAAACTACAGCCAATAAACAAAGACTGCCATAGCTGATTTAGGCCATAATCAAAATTAAAAGAAAGTATGCACGCAATACGATCAGTTTGCCTAGTATTTAAATATTCCGAGGTAATTCGAGCACCGTCAAAGAAGTTACGGTGAGAAACCATAATGCCTTTTGGCATTCCGGTAGAACCTGATGAATAAATTATTGCTGCCACATCGATTCCAAGGCGACAAAACGGACTTAAGGTCTCAGTTTCAAGATGACGAGTTATATATGGCAAATTAGGATACGTTTCCGTAAGCTCTCCATTACCTATAAAAACTTTGACTTTATTTTCAAAATAAGCGATCTCGTTTAACCGTTTACTATCGGTAACTATCGCGATCATTCCACTATTACTTATGATATGAGCGATACCCCGACGCTTCAAAGCAGGGAGAATTGGGACGAATATAGCATTTGCATACAAAACACCTAAGATAACAACTATCTGTTCAGGGCATTTCGTCATACATATGCCCACCCGGTCCCCTGGTTTGACGCCCATTTCAACTAATGCGCATGCAGTTGCTTTGGCCTTAGATCGCAGTTCATCAAAGGTTAAAGTGAGTTCCCCACAGGTTATAGCTGTTTTGTCGCCCAGTATTGCAGCAGAATTCTCCAAGTCACTCAGTACTGAGAAATGCATATTAATTCCTAAAGGAACAAATTACTGGGAGGATATTGATTCCCAAGTAGCAGATGGATTATCTATCATTGGGTAGTGGCCAGCATTAGGAATTTCAATCACGGGCACGCCGATCTTAGCCAGCAAAAGGGTTCCTTCAGTCCACGAACCGCTTTTAGCACCTCTTAGATAGGTGGTTGGAGAATCAATTTCCTTTATTGCAGACAGAATTTCCCCGGATTTACTTCGCAATACAAGTTGCTCGGCGATCTGCCGCAAAGCACTCTCGTCAACTTGTTTAAATCCAGAAGACCAAAATACAAGATCATCTTTATTGTGCGAGGTACTGAGTTGCATACCCAAAACCATCCCCGAATTGGCTCGTAAACGCGCAAGCCATGATTCATAAGCGGCTGGGGATTTCTGGCATATCTGACGGCTCCAATGAGAATCCTCTCCAGTTAAATTGCCCTCAATAAGGCAAATGGATCGCGGACGAATTTTGCTATTTAAGACCTCCGGAAGTAAAGCAGCGGACATAGAATGCATAATCAATGAAGTCTTATCCCAGTCCAAAGGTATTAATTCATCTCTTAAGAAATCCCATAATGACTCAAAACTATAACCACCAATCGGAGAGGAACCATGCCCCAGAAGATCAGGACTAATCATATTACCTTTTACCAGGGGTACTAATGGACTCCAGATAGTATGCGAAAGGCCCAAACCATGGAGAAAAACATAATTACGATCATTTGGCATTGTCTAATAATTTAAAAATTGAGTTTAGATTTTTAAAATTATCGGCCAATAACGTCGAGACATCTAACTTAACATTGAGCTCCTCTTCTATGAAAAGTACCAGCTCTACAATTCCCAAAGAGTCTATAGCGCCAGTTTCAAACAGATCGGTCTCGTCATTTATCTCAAAACCCCGGATCCGGAAAAATTCTTTAAAACTAGCTTCATATATATTTTTTTCCATATTCAATTACCCTATGCTTAAAGACTTCTTTTACATCATGCCTTCCAGCCAAATTTGGTATTCATCATCCAAGACGACCTTTGCATTCGAAGCCCCACATATATTAGCAATACGTTTTAATTTAGGTGCATCGCATAATTGGGACGCCCCTCCGGTAACTACTACGCATGCTACTCTATCGAGTTCTAAGTTCACTCGTCCTTGGAGATCACTGTAGCAAGAATCGAGTGCTAGAAAAAAACACGCCTCAGCGAGAAAGTCTGTACCAATCCAGTCGATATCATTTTCTCGAATGCGCAAATACCTGCTCTCTGCACAGCTTGAATCTAAGGCACGCAGAAAATCACTTAATCTGTGAGAAAGTGACAATTTTCTTAGTAAGGAATCCTTTGATGTATAAACCCCGAAATCTGTAAAGACGTGCCTATTGATAGGGGGCCTTGGGTTTAAATCTCCGTTCTCAGGCAACAATTCTCCGCCAAAAAATAAATCCGTAGTTGCTCCTCCGATATCTAGCATTAAGAGAGGGGTACTAAAGTAGAATTTCGTTCGTAAATCCAATACGGCTTTAAAGGACTTTTGTACAACCGCGGGCGTAGGAATTATAGGAACTGAGCTGAAAGCTCTCATATTCGAAATTCCTTTTTTGCTCACTAAGTCGGAAAGGTAAGCTTCACGCAAGGTCTCAACTAAGTCTTCTCCCTGCCAGTTAAGATCTTCTCCGAGGACATTTCTCGTACAAACAATTTTTGGCCAAAGTCCTCGAACCACCTCATGCAACAATTCATTGCCTGAAAATACAATGGATTCATATTTAATAGGCGTATTTTTTATAATTTTAAGCCATTGGCTCTGTCTAAATATTGGACTTTTGTTGCCACCACCCGCAATAACAAAGATATCCACAGTCTCGGAGGGCACTTTATCAATATTGTCTATATCGGTAGCCCAAAGAACATTGGCCCCGGAATTAACAGCCGACTTTTCTGCCCATTTTGCTGAGAATCTTTCTGTATATCCTATGATGCCGATCTTTAATCCACCATTAGCCGAAGAACAAATTTTGACAATATCATTTTTTGAGTTATAACCTAACTCGTCATGGAGGATGGCCTCGGCTTGTTCACCCACGACTCTTTCGTAGTCTCTAGGAAAATAGCCACTATCACTGAGATTTCCGGAACCATCGAATCTAAAATATTTAATGGTGGTTGAACCTAAATCCATCAATATATTGTCTGCTAAATTGGTCTTCACAGAGTTTTACTTTCTCATCGAGTCATAATCATAATGTCATCTAACATACCATCTAGACTTTGATTTTCTATACAATTACCGAGCTTTTTGATCTCCCTCGCCAGGAACTCTTTGGGCAACGGAACCTTACCAGGATCCGACACCCTTATTGCTCGATTTGAATCACGCCTCGACCAAAGAAGACTAGAATTATCTTGATGAGGCGCGAACGGGATATCGATTAAACCTCTGCGAACCGCCCGTGTTACACAATCCCAAAGTGGTATCTCACCTACATTTAATATGGCATCCAAAAGAAAGTTGGCCGCATTTTCGATAGCTTCTTTTTCCTCAAAAACTTCTCCACCTACTATAGAATGAGCGCCCTGACACAATTCCATAGAATATTTTGCCGCAATAACCGCATCGGCATTGCTTTCAGCATCTGGTATTCCGAGCGCTTCGGTGCGTGTCTTTACCACGACCTTATCTGACTCACTTAACACTGCTATAGCGGCACCTTGGGAAATCAATGCGTCGGATCGAACACGGTCGTGGGGGAAAGCGCCCATCCACTGATGAAAAACCAACTTCACTGAAGCGTTAAGTCCTGAATCTCTAAGTTTACGCGCCGCTACAGACTTTAGCGCCCCAGCGGTAGCAAGGTCTTGTGTTAGGGATCCGGTTTGCGAAAAACTAACTGCGAACGAAGAAACACCTTGTTCTGCAGCCAACAGAAGTTCAAGGATCTCTATAACAACAACCATGAATGGGGGCACCATTGTGGCTGTTAATGCACCAAAGCTCTCCCTGTGAATCGGACGTTTCTTTGTTGACAAATAAGCGCACAGACGATCAACATATTGCCAGTTAAGGAGTGCTCTATCTATCGGATAGCTGCGCGAGTAAGGAAGAGAGTAACAAAGTCCGCCACCTTCAATCTCAGTAATTCCTGAGTCCAATGCAGCCTCGACCAAAATTCGTGCATCGGGTGTTCCATGCCGAAGACTAATAGGTTTATCAATACCGTCGAACAGCGCTCTAGTAGAGGTGGCCCCATGAGCTAACAACGGATATCCATTTAACAAATTCTCCCCAGTCGTCTCACTATGTTTCAAAAGTGTGGCCGCGCGATCGTGGTCATTATGTCTAGTATGGCTATCTATCGTAAGTGGAATAAAATCAGCCTCAGATCGGCTTAGGGCCAACGTTAACTCTCTTTGGTGTTCCCAAAGAGCAAAGCCCCCGCGCGGTTGTATCAGCGGAAGCGGCCCACGTGTCTGGTATGCTACGGAAGCAAACCGGGCCTTTGACAGCTGAGAAAGTAAAGTTACAGCTGCATCTTCTGGTAATTCCACCAAACAATGATGCTGCCGGAGAACGCTGCGCCTCTCATGGAAGTTTGAATGATGTTCTATCTCAAACAATAACTAAATCTCTTGCCAAATCAGTAAGTAATATATTAAGGCTCGAGGGCCTGTGATAAGCGCGATTAAAACCAAGATCCAAATACCGACTTTCAACCATCTCTCGGGTGGAGTCACCCATAGCAAGATTTCCTCCAACATAAAGTACGACATCGTCTCCAAGGGCGTTAGTAATTAATTGGGGAAGACCGTTCACCCACGCCTCCCCCTCACCATTTACTGAACTAACAACCACTGCGCTTGCTTCAAACTCTTTTGAGGCCGCAACAAAGTCGGAAGGAGAAGCATTTACTCCCAGATTACATACTTCATAACCAGCCTCTCTTAAACCTCTAGCTAGTATCCGATTGGCAACCACATGAATATCATTTCCTATTACACCAATAATAATAGTATGTTTGACTCGCAATTTTAAGACATCCTTTTTCAATCCCATACCGCAAGAGAGCCGGCAATAAGTAGCTAAACTTATCAGACGGCACTTACAATTATATGCTCATTCAAGGGATTCGTTAAAAAACTCATGAGCGACAGTAACACTCGTCACCCAATTTATCTCATTGGTATAACCGCAACGATCGATAAAATATTTACAAAGCTTTTCTAACTATAGTAGAGCATCGTTTTTTTCGGCTCTACCTCCGCTTAATTCGTGCCTAGATTCATCGATTGATTTGAGACGGCTTTTTGAGGGCCAATATTTGGCGCAAAGAGGTTATCTAATCAAACAATCTTAAGGTGGTCGGATAAAACTGGAGTGTTCGCGGAGACGTCCACAAGTAAAGTCCTACCTAATATGGCATCTGAATATTTTGGGGATATACCGTAACCCGGCCTAATACTCCTAAAATGCCCCTTTTCTATTGTCGTACCTGCCTTTAAATTAGCCATGTAATACAATGATCTTCTGAATTTAAGATTTGGTACCTCGCTTTTCTTTAGCCCGTAACTAACTTCTCCAAGACTGTCCCAAGCGGTCTGAGCATCTCCACATAATGCAGCCAGTTCAGAGGGCTCCAAAGAAAAGGAATCATCAGGACCACCTGCATTTCGATCTAATGTAAAGTGTTTCTCTATAATTGAGGCGCCTAAGGCCACACTAGCGATCGCCGTAGTGTTACCGATAGTATGGTCGGAGAGACCTGTCAGTAAATTGAATTTGTTTTTAATGTCCACCATAGTCAAAAGATTATAATCTCCAGGGGGAGCAGGATAGCTACTGATACAATGCAACAGCGCAATGCTGGTGCATCCAGCTTCCCTTGCGGCAGTGATTGCCTCTTCAATCTCCACCTCATTCGCCAGTCCGGTGGAAATAATCATTGGCTTTTTAGTGCTCGCGACATACCTAATCAGAGGAAGGTCCGTAGCCTCGAAAGAAGCAATTTTATATACGGGGGTATTTAAATCTTCTAAGAGGTCAACTGCACTACTATCGAAAGGCGAACTAAATAAGGTAATACCCCTTTTAGAAGCGTATTTGAATAAATCGGGATGCCACTCCCATGGGGTATGAGCCAAATTATATAACTCATACAAATTCAACCCATCCCAAAGTCCGCCTCGAATCATGAACTGCTCACTTTTTGAATTCACGGTCATAGTATCAGGCGTATATGTTTGTATTTTAACTGCATCCGCACCAGCCACTTTGGCAGCGTCAATTATTCTAAAAGCATTATTTATATCTCCATTATGATTGGCCGACATTTCAGCGATAATAAAAGGGCGAAATTGAGGACCGATTTCTCTCCCATTTATTAGGAATTCATTTTTCATAATATTATTCATCCAACAACAAAAGCCTCTGCTCGATCAACACCAACTGATGAGTCGGGCAGTAAAAGTTGAGCGCCTACTGCCTCGACCGACCGAGAATGAGGAGAATCTCTCCATTGAGGATAACTTAGTTGTCTTATGAGTCTTCACGATAAGCTTTTGAAGCGGTCTCTCTCCGCGTTCATAAGGAAGATCACTCATGTGAAAAACAGAAAATTTAAACTAATTCGATATTGCCATGAAGATGATGAATGACCAGTGGGGAGAAAATATACGCTTAGAATTCATTGAATCCAACTTCTCCTCAGTCAATTCAAACTGATTGATAATAGTTATAACGTCCTAACTGGAATATTTTTTTGTTTGAGCTCCAGAATATTATTATCTGTCAAAAAATTAGAATAAATGAATATTACTATATGCCGAAATAACTGTAACAGAGCATTCCATTTCCCGGTTGGTCAAATAATTCGAAATCAATAGATTCGAATATGCGTTTTGATGCAACATTAAAGTCTTTTATTTTGGCTATAATTGAACAATTTGGATACAATTCTCGTAATTGATGGATAGCCAAAGTTAGCATTTTGGCGCCCAGGCCCAGTTCTCTGAAATATGGAGCGATGCTATAATTGACCATCCAATTAGCATCATCATCCAAATCGAATCTAACCTGCCCTATTGGAATATTGCTGCACAACTCTGCGATATATATTCGGCAGTTATCTGGACTGGAATATTTTTTAGAAAACCATGCATTATGATCATCAAACTCAACATAAGCGGTATTCAAGGAGTTTTTCCTGGTAGCTGGGTCATTTCGCCACTGAAGCAGCAAATTACTATCAGCCAAACTAACATTTCGTAGAGCCAACAAGGACAATTTATCCACAAGGAATCTCGTAACTCTAGCAAGGCCTTTCCCATCAACAATACCTAAACAATTTTCCTGCATTCTGATTTTATTTTTATCACTTAATAGTCTATCGAGATGCAACTGCAAAGTATCTACTGTGAGATTCTCTATAGACGCTATTGAGGCAGCGCCATGATTCTCAAGGGCAACCGCCGCCTCTCTTTGATTTTCAGCAATGACAAAACACAATGCCGGAACACCCAAACAACAACGTTCCCATGCACTGGACCCAGCCGCCCCTATAGCTATACGTGATTTGGACATCAACTCAGCCATATTCTCAGCGCCAACGATTACCTGTATTTCATAATTAAAATTGCTAACCAAGTTTTTTATATCATCTATCCAGGGAGACGATCTCCCAAGAACCACCGTCACTTGAGTATTTACGTCCAACATACAACTATTTAATGTTTCTAATACATCGTGAGTATAATTATCTTGGTCCAGACCACCCATAGAAATCAATATTCTACATCGGTTAGATTTCTTTCTATTAGCAATACTTCTATTTCGGAACTCCAAAAACTCTGGTCGAAGAAGCGCGTATTGTGGGCCCACTAATAGAGTGCAGTCCTTCGGAACTAGATTATAATAATCAGCCTTATTTCTTCCTAAGTTCTGATCAATGAGTAGATGACAATAATGACTTCGGTCAGCAAGGTCATCAAAAATTATCATTTTTGATGTATAGAGCGAAACCTTTTTCTCCCATGTTTTCCCTATTCCATAGTGATCAATTATCATGCCCAGCCAAGAATGTTTCTTTAATTCCTCAATACATTGATTAGCATCAGCTTCTTGGGAAACAACTAACCAATCTGCGTGGGAAAAGGAATCTGGGCCATCTTTTGTTACAGACTTTTCATCAATTCCAGCTGTGCTTAAGTTATAGAATTCATGTTTATTTTCAATTAAAATATCCTGAGAGATGTTATCCAGATCTCTGCAAAAAAATACTGATTTAATCCTATATTTTGACAGCGAGTTGGCAACAGTAAGACATCGCATAAAATGTCCAGTGCCAATATTAATACTTACATCAACGCGGAAGGCGATACGCTGTTCCAGTCTATTATTTTCCATTATGTTTTATGTCGAAACAGGCTGCAGCCATCTCCAAATCATTATAGTCGTCAATATCAACGGCCGATAACCAAGATAGCTCACACACTCTATAATCTGGTCCATAAAACGATCCAGCTTCAACTAAGGAATCACGATTAGCTATCCATACGGCCCCAGTAGGGCAGTATAAGTTTTCCAAATCCTGCGACCGTTTTTCAAATGCATTCTTAAATAAATTCTGGGGAAGCCCAGAATCATCTAATCTCAAGGCCCACCAAGGATTAATCCAACCATACTTAAAAACACTAATTTGGAAATCCAACGCCTTTTCCATGAAGACATTCATTGACTTATGAATATCGGCACCAGTTCTTAACGGGCAGTTTGGCATTAATTGGACAACAGTATCAAAACGGGTGTTCCAATACTTTTCAGCCTGCATCAAGGCGCCCAAAGTTGCCTGGCTGGACGGCGAAAACTCATCAGCATTGTTTTTACGCAAGAATGGGACTGATGCCCCATGAGTAATACTAATTTCAGCAATCTCCTGACTATCGGTAGAAACCAAAACCTTATCAAACATACCGCTCTCAAGTGCTGCAGTAATAGTCCAAGCAATCATCGGACGACCCTTGAAATCAATAATATTTTTACCCGGGATTCGTTTTGAATTCTTTCGCGCGGGTATAACAGCAATAGACTTCCTTACCAAATGCTCCATCCCCCATCCGCCATTAATATATGTCCATTTACCGCAGAACTTGAAGCGCTAAGTAGAAATTCTATTGGTCCTATGATCTCGGTTGATTCGAGCATTTTCCCCGTTGGAACTAATTTGCTATAACGACCTTTAAATGAAGGATCCGCGCGTCCTTGGACACCGCCGAAAGCCACACAATTGACACGTATATTTTTTTCCGAAAGCCTTACCGCAAGTTCACGGGTAAGATGATGTAATGCAGATTTACTGACCCCATATTGGATTGGGGATCTATCCAAATCACCGTCGTATAATGATGGGTTAGGAGCCACTACTCCATACATGGAGCCTATATTGACGACACAATTAAGTGAATGCTGAGATGCCTTCGCTAATCCTATCGTAAGCTGATATGGAATTAATACATCCATTTTAAATTCGTCCATAAAAACCGCGGGCAGTGTGGCGCCATCGGATTCAACCGCCAGACTCGAAATTGATCTAGCATTGTTAACAAGGTGCGTAACCACTACCTCCTTGGCTAATAAACTCTCGAAAAGCCTAGCAACGGCTCCCTCTTGATTAAAATCAGCGACAATACCGATTAATGAGTCTCTGTAATTACCACAAGAAGCAATGAGTCGATCCAAGCGTGACTGCTCGCGGGCCGTCGTTACAACCTTCCAATCATTGGCAACCAAGTGTTTAACTAGGACCTGTCCGAATAATCCAGTTCCCCCAGTCAGTAACACAGTCTTCGTCATACTCATAACCCCATTTCAATAACTGAAATGACCCGTTCGTTATAATCCCTAGGTGATTTGCAAGTCCGAGATTTGACGCCGGACAAGAAATCAGACAACGCTAGCTTGAAAGCCGAGAAAGTTGATACAAATGTATAAACTTTTGAACTTAACTGACCAATTACCTTTATTGAGATAGGGCCATGATTCATCGCACCAGAAGCAGTCAAATGCACAAGTACCCCACTTCGATATTCGATAGAGACTTTCACTCCGTCACCTTGTAGGCTTTCAGTACGATTGTTCTCAACAGTATCAGTAACATCAAGCATGTTTAATACTGGCTCAATAATATGAATTGAATACTTTATCCAACTATTTGGTGTGATTGCTTCAATAGATTTTATTTGACCTAACTTCTTCCTATCCTCACTACTAATACATAATTCACTAGCATATCGTAGTGCCGAACATGTGAATAATTGGCCAGGGTACTTTTCAAGGTCGTACAAGGAATTTAGACCCTCTATGGAAGTTGCAAGCGGTTTATCGATATAGATTGGCATGCCAAACTCTAAGAATGGTTTGGCGAACTTAAGGTGGTTTTCAGCATCATCTCTGGCCAAAAGTAGAGCATCTATTTCACCAATCATTTTAAATGGGTCATCCACTATGTTTGGAATATAGGAAGCCCGAGCTATATGCTGGGACAGAGTATTGTCTTGAGTCCAGACGTGAGTTACTTTTACGTCATAAATTCTAGCTAACGGCCAAACTTCAGCGCCTAAATACTGCGAAATTTCGGGGAACCCACAATTTCGCATCTGCGACACTGAATATCCATTGCATATAGCGGACCAAGAATAAGGATGAGCATTCCCCTCCGAAAATCCAATTAGACCAAGTTTAAGGGTCACTCTAATTTCCAATTAAAAGGATCTATTAATCTTGAATCGTTGCAATATAAATCATTCAAGCCTATAGCAGCCGGTGATCGATGTACTTCCAAAAGCTGCTCTAGATGAGCAATATTGTCTATGCCGGTAATCACTCGAGACACATTTTCGTGCTGCCCAATAAATTTAAGGCATGTTGCAACTCTTGAATCACCGCTTTTATCGACAAAGCAATCCCAAGGATTAAATACCTCTGCCCATTTATCAAAATAGCTTGGGCGGTTGTTGGGTTCCATAATAAGGAGCCCTTGAAGAAAAATAGACCGGACATCCACTTCAATACCTTCGCTAGTCAGGCGATCTAACCAGCCACTCCTGATAATGCGTTGGTCAAAAATATTTAAAGGAGCTTGAATTAGATCGGGTCGTAATATCGCTATTAGTGAAGGCAAAATATCTGGAGAATAAATAGAGAAACCAATATTTTTGACCGCCCCACTCCCCCTAAGCTCTATTAGAGCTTCAGCCAAATCTCTCCCACTGGACTTTAATAGCGCAGATGGGTCATGCAATAACAATCCATGTATATGATCAACCTTCAACATTTTCAATGAATTTTGAACATGACTAAATAGCCAAGATCGAACACTTTCGGGTTCAATGTCGTACCTCGGCACTTTTGTCACTACATTCCAATTTAAAATCCCAATACTGCCAAGAACCTGCTCACTATTTCCATAAGCGGAGGCTGTATCAAGAGTGTCTATTCCAGCCTTCCAGGCTAGATTTAGTATCTTTCTAACCTCGGCACGGGTTGGTATTCCAGATGAACTGGCGACACCATAGTCTGCCCCAAATTGGGCAGTGCCAAGAGCCAGTCTCAAGAAGTAAGAACCAGGCTGAGGGTCTCTATTACCCTCAGCTGCTGATCCTCAGTTAGATCAGGGTACATTGGAATACTGATCGACTCATGAAAGTAATTCTCCGCTTCAGGACAGTAGCCTCTCTTAAAACCTAGCGACTGGTAGTATGGTTGCAGGTAAACTGGGATATAGAGAAGGTTAACCAATAACCCGTGAGAGCGGAGTGAATTAAAAATGTCTTTCTGACTCTTTTTTAGTTCATCTAAGTTAAGACGTACAGGATATAAATGGTAACTAGATAAACCTGAAGAAAGCTGAAATGGAAGAGTAATAGGTAAACCCTGTAACTTTTGATCATATTCTAGAGCAATGGCTCTGCGTCGGCTCAAAAATTTATCGATTCGTTCCATTTGTTTTAGCCCAAGAGCCGCATTGATATCACTCATCCGATAATTGAAACCTAAATCAATCTGCTGATAATTCCATATTTCCTCTTCAGGTCGAGAATCCATTTTCTCAGGGCTACTAGTAATCCCATGGCTTCTTAATAGCTTTAGTTTGTCAGCCACTTTACTATTATTTGTGACAGCCATACCTCCCTCGGCACTAGTGATTATTTTGACTGGGTGGAAGCTAAAGATGGTTATATCAGAGAATCTTCCACATCCAATCTTCTCAGATTTATACTCGGCACCTATGGCATGAGATGCATCCTCAATAATACGAAATCCATAGATTTTGGATAATTTATGGATAGCAACCATGTCGCATGATTGACCACAAAAATGAACTGGAATAACAACCTTGGGTAATCTTCCTACCTTTTTTGCCTGAATAAGTTTTTCTTCCAAGCGACTGGAACTAAGATTGTATGTGTGAGGATCTATATCGATAAAATCGACGTCGGCACCACAATAAAGTGCGCAATTAGCGGATGCAACAAACGTATTTGCTGAGGTCCAAACAACATCACCAGCACTTACCTCAAGAGAAAGACATGCTGCATGAAGCGCACTAGTCGCACTATTAAAGGCAAAAGCATGGTCCGCCTGGACATAGCTAGAAACTAAATCTTCAAATGCCGGGACCATTGGACCTTGCGTTAAATAATTGGATTTCAACACCTCGATGACGGCCTCTATGTCGCCCTGAGATATACTCTGCTTAGCGTAACTAATTTTAGTTTCTCTACTAGGTGATTTGTCCATAATAAACTTTACAGTAGCTCTGATTTAGTTTTTATGCTTTTGGTGACCCTTATTTGTGAATTTTTTATCTCAAAAATCTGATCGCAGTCTTTTAAAGTACTCACTCGATGAGCCACCATAATAATAGTCAAGTCATCACCCAACTCTTCAATTGATCGAATCACAGAGGCTTCAGTATCGTTGTCAAGAGCACTCGTAGCCTCGTCCAAAATAATAACTTTGGTATTTTTATAAAGGGCCCTTGCGATTCCTATGCGCTGACGTTGGCCGCCAGAAAGTCTAACGCCTCTTTCTCCAACTCTCGTCTTATACCTTTCATTCCACGATTCTATAGTGTCAGCTAGTTGAGCTTTTTCGGCAGACTTTCGAACAAGCTGGTGATTAATTTCCGATATTGGAACACCGAACGCTATATTTTCTGAAATAGAAGCATCAGAAAGGAAAATGGTCTGTGGAACATGGCCGATATTTCTTTGCCAGGACCGAATATTTTCACTATTGAGAATCACCTTATCGATAGATATAAAACCATCAACAGGTTTCAACAATCCCATCAATATATCCAGCAGAGAACTTTTTCCGCCCCCAGTAGGCCCCAATATACCGACTCTGCTCCCTCGTGCTATATCGAAATTAATATTCTTTAAAACCATTGGCGAATCAGGTGAGTACCGAAACGAAACCTCACGAAAAGATAAACACTTTTCAAAACTTATGGGTTTAAGTTTAGTAAGCTGGTGAGCTTTAATAGGCTGGTCTAGTAAATCCACAACATCAACTAGTGAAGGTATTGAGCCTCTAATAGTTCCCCAGGAAGCATAGCCTTGCTGAACAACCGGGAGCATCCTCTGGCAACCAAGCGCTAACGCACCGAGAATAGGCAAGGTCCCTGCTACACCAGTAGCGTTGCCTGAAGCCTCAAAAGCAACCCATGCGATTAGAACAAGTCCTAGCGACTCAACAATATAACGAGGCGCCTCCCGGATCACCTGCGACCTTTTTTGAGATGAGCGAAGCTCTGCATCTAAAGTCTTATACATTTTAGAGTACTCTTCTTGACTTCCGTTAATAAGAATATCTCTAATTTCCCCCAAACCCTCCTGCATCGACTTAAGCACCAACGTCGAATTAACAGCAATTGTTTCGCCGGCCTCCTTTAATCGTTTAGACGAGAACTTAACAATTACGGCGTAGATTAAAATAAAGCCTAGTGAAAGTATTAGGGCCATAAAAGGATCTATACTTATTAGAAAAATCATGACCACAGTTAACATTATCACTGAGTTAAATAGAGTTAACAAAGGCATGACAATACCGAAGATAACCAACGTGCACTTCACCGCGACGGCATTGATAACTTCACTACTATTCCTCTCAATATGGGTTGAGTAGTCTTGGTACAATGTCCTGCGATACATCCCCACACTTAGGTCATGACCAATAGCAAAGGAAATTTTGGCACTGAAATATAGTAGTGCAAACCTAATGGAACCACTTGTTATTGCTGCGAGCCCGAACATCATGCTTATCGGAACGATTAAGTCCTCCGGTGCCGTTATTTGGAAACTCCTAGCAATAGACTCAACAATAGGATTTGATAACAATCCTACTGGATCGGTAAGTACAGCCAGAAAAGGAATTATCGCACCGATAGTTACCACTTCAGCAAACGATGCGCAGACCAATAAGAAAATCAATAATAAAAGACTTTGCCGCCTTCTGTGATCAATATGCGCCCAAAGACGCAATAGATTTTGGTCTATCACTACATCTCTCAGCGCTTTCATTCAAGGCTAATACTGATCTCATAACCACTGTCTTTTAACAGAGCATTACGGCGTGCTTCCTCTAAATCAGAGGCCATCATCTCAGCACACATCTCTTGAACAGTAATTTCCGCCACCCATCCTAACTTTTCCTTTGCCTTTGAAGGATCGCCAAGCAGAGTTTCCACCTCGGCAGGACGGAAATATCGGGAATCAATACGCACTATTTCATCCCCTTGACTGAGCGCGGGAACCTTATCACCAACTATACTTTCAACGATCCCTACCTCATTAATGCCCGAGCCCTCAAATTTCAAAGTAACTCCTATCTCTGATGCCGCAAACTGAATAAATTCCCTGACACTAAATTGGATCCCAGTTGCTATAACAAGATCTTCGGGCTCGTCCTGCTGCAACATTAACCATTGCATACGCACGTAGTCTTTTGCATGACCCCAGTCTCGCAGAGAATCTAAATTTCCCATATACAAGACTGGCTCAAGGCCTAATGCGATATTTGCTAGACCACGAGTAATTTTACGAGTAACAAAGGTTTCTCCTCGGCGCGGACTTTCATGGTTAAACAAAATACCATTGCAGGCAAACATCCCATAAGACTCACGGTAGTTCACCGTTATCCAATATGCGTATAGTTTGGCAACAGCATAAGGACTGCGGGGATAAAAGGGCGTAGTCTCTGTTTGAGGCGTCTCCTGAACTAACCCATACAGCTCAGAAGTACTCGCCTGATAAAATCTAATCTTTTCCTCCATACCCAACAGGCGAATAGCTTCCAATAGGCGGACCGTTCCGATGGCATCCACATCAGCGGTATACTCAGGAGATTCAAATGATACTGCTACATGACTCATGGCGCCGAGGTTATAGACCTCGTCAGGTTGAACGCCCCTAATGATACGGATCAGATTAGTAGAATCAGTTAAATCGCCATAGTGAAGCTTCAATTTAGGATCGTCGATATGACTATCTTGGTAGATATGATCAATCCGACTGGTATTAAATGAACTAGCACGCCGTTTTATACCGTGAACAATGTAGCCTTTACCTAATAAGAATTCAGCTAGATAAGACCCATCCTGACCGGTAATACCTGTGATCAAAGCAACTTTCTGTTTGCCCATAATAAAATCTATTCCCAGCGATCTAATTCATGCGCAGTAAGGAGCTGTTTTCTAAGAAATCCTGGTAAGCGTAAGTAAGCCCCTCTTCCAGTCCTGTAGTAAATCTCCAGCCAAGCGCTTCTATGCGAGTGCAATCCAGTAACTTACGAGGAGGTCCATCGGGCCTAGTCAAATCAAAACTCACTTTACCCCGATAGGCCACGACCCTAGCAATCGTGTAAGCAAGTTCTCGTATAGAAATATCTTGCCCACAACCAATATTTATATGACTTTGCATTTTGTCTGCGCTAGTTTCATATTCGCCCAACCCAAGGTTCATAATATGAATACTAGCTGCAACCATATCATCCACAAACAAAAACTCTCTTCGAGCGCTCCCAGAACCCCAAATCGAAACTCCGGGCAGATTTTCTAACTTTGCTTCATGAAATCGACGAATTAATGCAGGAATAACATGGCTATTCTCTGAATGATAATTATCACCAGGCCCATAAATATTAGATGGCATGACGCTGCGGTAATCTATGCCATGAGTTTTTCCATATTGGCGATTATAACTTTCACACAATTTGATACCTGCGATTTTCGCTACCGCATAAGGCTCATTAGTTGGCTCTAAGGGTCCTGTCAATAGCGACTCTTCTATCATTGGTTGAGCAGCTAGCTTAGGGTAAATACAACTTGAACCTAGAAAAAGCAGCTTTTTAACACCAGACTTCCACGCGTTGTGAACAACATTCGCCTCCACCATTAAATTTTCATATATAAACTCAGCAGGAAAAGTATCGTTAGCATGAATACCACCAACCTTCGCTGCACACAGATAAACTTCATCTGGCCTCTCAGTTCTAAAAAATTCCTGCACTTGAGCCTGATTTGTTAAATCAAGGTCACTACGTCTCTGTGTCAATATATTGATATAACCTTGATTTTTCAGCTCTCGAACTATCCCTGAGCCGACCATACCACTGTGTCCGGCGACATATATTTTCGCCTTTTTAATCATTTAGTGCCCAACCCAATTTTTTCAAGATCGATCTTTCCAGAGCTCTCAAAGGCATGGGAAACTCCAACGGGTATGTAGGTAGACTCATTCTCTGCAGGTAAAAAAAGTTTATCACCATCTGTTACTCGGGCAGTTCCAGACACCACGACCCAATCACCAAAAAAACTTTTTTAAAACCGGCCATTTCCAATAAGGATGAACCTTTATTATTTATGAAACTCTGATACTTCAAGCTCTAACGCCTCAATCTCTGAAGATAACCGGTCATATTCAGCTCTTTTTGTCTCTAAAAATCGCTGCGTAACTTCAGCTCTATCAGCTAACCCTCTCGGAGTTAAAATGTATGCGTATCCCATTTTATTATTCGACCTTCTAAAATTCCCCAGCTTCAACCACCCAACATCAAGTAATGACCTAATCAGATAATTGGTTTTGCCCAAGCTCACCCCCAAAACCTCGGCTAATTGCCTCTGGGTCATATGAGGATTATCTTCCAGCTGTTTAAGAATGTAATAGTGGAGCTCGTTATCGGTCATAAATTTTTACCTAGGTAGGAGACCGCAGGAAACTAGATTTTCTATGCATCTATGAATGCACCCTCTTGCATGATGTTCAAATGATGAACATCATGCCTATTGCCGTTTTTTTTATCAAGCGAGAACTTCTATGCCTTCAGATGTTTTCCAGTAAAGATATGGTTCTCTTCTGAAAGGCAGTTGAACATTATCTATTTGAGTCGGTCATATCTTGGGCGCTAACGTTGATTCATAAAATAATCAACACTTCGAATTGCTCTTTCTGGGTTTTGGAGCCCGATCCCTCTCATGCAGATAACGGACGACCAATGATTACTCCTTTTCTAAGCTTTTCCGTCGATGACACAGCTCAGAAACAGAGTTACTGGTTTTTTCGATCTGCCGTCTGAACATGGCAGGTGGCATTTCCCTAAGGTGTCATTTTTCGTTACTGCCGCAGTTGAGCACAAAGGAGCGGGAGATTAATTTTTGGGAACGCCATAACAACAATAGCCTGGAAATAACGACTCGAGATTAATTACATAGAAAACCTTATCGCGCGTTGCTATTTTTAGACGTGTACAGATTAAATGCTTGTTTCTTTAGACACATGACCGCCTTACCCTCTTGCCGCGGTTTCGCCATAACCACAACCTTAGTGTTAAAGACACTATACCCACCTTTAGGGGGATGCTGAGTGAGCCCGATGATGTGCGCAAGATGGCATGCCTTTTTGGCAGCATGGAAAGACAAGACGACGCAGAGGTGGGCCGGTCTTCCGTCGTACGGCGGATACCCAGAAATTAATTCGCTAGCAGCACAATGGCTTTTCTCGGCTATCGAAGCCGGTTCGGCAAGAATAAACTAAAAAATTAACAGAACAAAACCAATTCGGATGGCTTTTTTTGTATGGTACGGGGCTTTTCTAACCCTCGATAAATGATGTTATCGCACCCTTTGTGCCAGCGAGAATGCCGGCCAAGATCATAGTTACGAACTCCCCGACTCCCGGCCCGAATATCTACTGGCCGTAATTCAAGACTGCTTAGATCAGGACATTAAAAGGAGAGTCTTTTAGCCAACGAAGTCCACTTACTTGACGACTGAGCCTCAGGCGTAAGTAAACCTTAGAAAGAAGCTATGGCCGCCGCAGCAATTGCCATGTTATAGACAACCGTCGTTGCAGCGGCAAAGGTGGGCAGCAAAGGAGCAGCGGTTTCTACAGGCACTATTATCGTATCTCCTGGCCCAATCTCAGCAACGGACTGCCGCCTAAACCAACGAGCCCCTGAAGTTTCAACACCACCATTAGCGCGAACCGTATAAATCCGCCGTTCATCTGCGTTCACAGTCGTACCACCACTCATTTCAACATAGGCGTCTCTCCCTATGCCGGGTTCATGAATGTGCGAAGTCGGATATTGCACCTCTCCAAGCACTGTTACTTCCTGCGGAACGGGAGGAATAAATATGCGATCATTATTTCTCAGAATAATTCTAGTCGTACCAGAACCATCAATAATGGATTCAACATCAAGAACTAGACGACCGACTGGGTCAGTATTTCGAAGTCTTGCGACTACAGCATTCCCTGCACTTACAGCGCCAAGGTTCATCGGGTCTGCCGCTAAGGCTTGCACATCCGATTCGAGCCGGTTAGCCAAATTTTCTAGCTGCTCAGCCTCACGTGCTTGAAGCTCTTCACGTAAAAAAATCGCACCATTAGGAAATGCATATTCGGTCAAACCTCCTGCACGAACTAGAAGCTCGGCCAGTGTTTCGCCTTGGAGTAAGGGATAAGTCCCGGGAAAGGTCACCTCACCACGAATCTCTACTACTTCCTCCTCACCCCAATTAGGTACGATTTTTATATTTAAATAATCCTGAGGTTGAAGAACAAGATTTTCCCCAGTCAACCCCTGATTAATACCAACCAAATCCACATTTAAAACTTCTGTCTGCATCACTCCGCCGATATCAGTGCTGTAACGTAACAGCTCTGCATCAAGATTGTATGCTGCCTCGTTAAGCCCACCTCCAGCTCTTATGACATCTTCAATCGTCATACCAGCTTCTAATGGATAATCACCAGGCTGATTCACTTGACCGCCGATGCTAACAACAGGGAGATCTGCATTTCCAAACCTCTGCGCCCTGAGCTCTTCAAGCAATTGAGATATTATTTCTTGCCGACTGTTTATCCGATCAAAGACATAAATCGTATCACGCGACTGCAATAAAACATTGTCTTCGCCCATCGGATCATCCCAGGCCTTTTGAAGGTCTGCTGAAAAAACCTCTGTGTGCACATTAGGCTCAATCTCTCGCCTAACAAGCACATAACTGAGGTCTGATGCAGGCTTAATATGCTCCCTAGAGCCAATCAGATCGGTTAACCTAAGGCCATCGTTCCACTGATAATTACCAGGCTGAAACACGTTTCCATTTAAACGTACCGCATTTTCTAACTGTTCCAGCCTTGACGGGACCAACAGCACATCACCATTCTGAAGTGACTCAATCCCACTTGTATCTGAATAAAGATTGATGTTGTAAACGGTGGTTCCACCGGGCATGACTCGTTCCAGTTTGAGCATGCTCAAGTCTGCGTCGGTCCCAAATCCTCCTGCGAGCGCCACCACCGCTTCAATATTTTGCTCCCCATTTAGTTCATAGATTGCTGGACGACGCACTTCACCGTAAATAGATACACTATCTCCCTTTGGCGGGCTAAAAATTACGTCACCTGGCCGCAAACGCTGATCACCACTCGTATCACCTTTCAGCAGCAGATCGTAAAGATCTAATGTCGAGATCGTTTTACCGTCGCGTCTTAATTGGATTTGGCGAAGCGAGCTGACATCATTTAGCCCTCCACTTACAAATAGCGCATTGGTCATGGTAGACAATCCACTAACGGTGTAAGAACCAGGTTGCTGTACATCTCCTAGAACAAATACTCTAATGGATCGAAGCTCTCCAAGCGTGATGCTTGATCTAACCCCTATCATCTGCTCTTCTACGCGTTGCTCAATAACCGCACGCATATCTTCGAAAGTCAGACCGGCAACACTAATCGGGCCTATTTCCGGAAAATTAACAAATCCTTCGCGGAACACCCTCAGGTTATACTGAGCACTGGCGTTACCAAAAAGCAAAACCCTAACTGTATCTCCTGGGCCGATCACGTACTCAGATGGAACAGGCACATCTGTTGCAGGCGCGAAAGTGGTAGGACTACCACTAAAAAGGTCATAGCCATAGGCCTCAAGAGAATCAACACCGAAAGGCTCAAGCGGCAAAAACGTAATCAGAGGCTGCAACCAGACCAGTGATGCCTCCGCTCTAACACGAACCATCGCTTCTTCCACGGTAAGCCCAGAAAGTTGAATCGGCGAAACACCTGGGAGAGCAAGAAACCCGTCATCATTCAATTGATAAGGATTGCCAGCTATCAACCTCTCAAGCATTAAAATTTGTGCTGGTCCTAGTTCTTGTGCTTCTGCCGGTAGCACACCATCTTCTATGAGCGCCTGTGTGGCTGCAGTTGGCTCTGCGGGAGGGCTTTGTTGGCTATCGAATTGTGATTGCACCCGCTCTGGTAACCAGTCTTCATCCCTTAGAGAAAACTCGATGATCACCGTATCGCCAGACGCAAGCCTGGGAACCCCAGGTAAAGCATCCGCGAGACCAGCATCCGCAACCGGAGGGGTAACGACCTGTGGGAAATTCAGTGGTTCCGGAATCTGATCTTGCCCTAGCTGACCCGCTCCTAGCTGTTCCATGAGGTTCGCAGGGATTAGCTGCTGAAGCGACTCTGGGATCACCTGCGCAGAGGAGTCTATTCCCACCACAGATAACATAGTCACTAGAAAAACTCGAGCGACTTGGACCGCTGAAAAAACCGAAAAAGATGAAACTCGTTCTAACATCGTACTCAGAATTTCTGTATAAACCCATGATATCGCTAACAACAATAGTGGGCAAGAATCAATTCATTTAAAACCCGGCCCACTAGTCCACTTACGCAAACGGGTAAGTGCACCCCCTAGAACTGGGGGTCCGACTGAACCCTGTTCTGAAAGAATAGCTCCCACTCCAGGTACCAAGCGTTTTCCAAGCTGTACGCCCCACTGGTCAAAGCTATTAACATCCCAGATCAAGCCCTGCACATAGACCTTATGCTCATACAACGCAATCAGGCTACCAAGCGTTGCCGGATCGATTCGTTCAAAAATGATTAAATTGCTTGGACAATCACCGGGACAACTCTGATGTGGAGAACAATCAATGGGCTCAAAATCACCCTCAGCTAATGCCCAGCTTTGAGCCAAGCAGTTAGCTGCCAACATGTCATGATGTTCCTGGTTTTGCATACCCGACAAGACTGGAAGAAAAAAATCAATCGCTACCTTCTCTGTTCCTTGATGTAGCAGTTGATAAAATGAATGTTGAGCGTTTGACCCGAGCTCTCCCCAAATAATCGGACAAGTGTCACACTGTACCGGCTCACCATTACGCCGTACGGATTTTCCGTTACTCTCCATTTCAAGCTGCTGAAAATAGGCTGGCAGGAATCGAAGCCGGTGATGATAAGGCAGAATCGCATGGTTACTGATTTTCAAAAAATTTCGATTCCAGATTCCAATCAAGGCAAGCAAGATTGGTAGATTCTTATCTGTTGGCGCCTCAAGAAAGTGCTTATCCATCTCATGGGCCCCGGCTAGAAATTCCTCAAAACATTCCCAGCCAATTTTTAGGGCTAATGCCAGGCCCACACCTGACCATATGGAATAACGACCGCCAACCCAGTCTGGTAATGAAAATATTTTGTCCTCAGCTATTCCAAATTCGTTCATCGCCTGATTATTAGAGGAAACCGCAACAAACTGGGCCTCTATTGCTCGCTCCCCCCCAATCGAATACACCCACTCTCGCGCAGCTTGGGCGTTCAGCAAAGTCTCAGATGTTGTAAAACTTTTTGAACACACAATGAACAAGGATGTCTCAACATCAATTTTCTCAAGGATGTCCGAAAGCTCTACACCGCCAACCCCTGAAATGAAATGTAAATCCAGCTCCGTAGATTGATACTCTGCTAACGCCTCAGTAGCCATAAGTGGACCAATATAGGAACCGCCGATACCAATATTGACCACATCAGTAATCGGTTTTCCGGTATGACCGTGAAACTGACCAGCCCGACATTGATTAACTAACGATCGCATTTTCTCCTGTTCTGCCCCCACGAAAGGCATCACATCTTCGCCATCAACACGTGCTGGACTATCAACCGGCCGGCGAAGCGCAACGTGCATTGCTGGGCGATCTTCAGTGTTATTTACATGTTCACCAGAAAACATCCTTTCAATTCCAGCTTTGACATTTATCTCTTCAGCAAGAGCTATGAGCGTTTCAATAATGTCATAGCTAAGCCGTTGCCTACTGAAATCAAAAAAAATGCCCGCTGCTTCCCGAGAAAACTTCTCTCCTCGCATGGGATCGTCCGCGAACATAGAAGCAATACTCGTCTCACCCAGTAATGCCACTTTTTCTTCTAACTTGGCCCAAGCCGAAGCCTGCGGACCATACGTTTCGTTAATCATTGGTGCACACGAGAAATCATGGGCAAGACGGTAAAACCTTACTAAGCGACTCTCTATAAAACGATCTTATAGTACTCAACATACCAATCTATAAATTGCTTGACGCCTTCTTCTATGGGGGTTGTGGGCCGATACCCTATATCGCTTACTAGGTCCTCTACATCAGCCCATGTATCTGGAACGTCCCCTGGCTGCATAGGAAGCAAGTTCTTCTTGGCTGTGCGCCCTAAGCACTTTTCCAAAACCTCTATATATTTCAGAAGTTCAACCGGCTGTTGATTTCCGATGTTATAGATACGATAGGGCGCGCGACTGCTTGCAGGCTTTGGCGTATCACTATCCCATAGAGGATCTGGTCCTACGATGTTGTCCAGGGTACCTATAATCCCGCTGACGATATCATCAATATAAGTAAAACTTCGCCTATGCTTACCATAGTTAAACACATCGATCGGTTTGCCCTCTAGGATGCGTTTCGTAAAAAGAAACAGCGCCATATCTGGCCGACCATATGGCCCATAAACCGTAAAGAACCGTAAGCCAGTGACCGGCAAACCATAAAGATCTGCGTACGCATGAGCCATCAGTTCATTTGACTTCTTTGTAGCGGCATAAATCGATAGCGGGTGATCTACGTTATGATTAACCGAGAATGGCATCGCAGTGTTAGCGCCATAAACAGAACTGGAGGAAGAAAAAACCAAGTGCTCGATATCATGATACCGACACCCTTCCAAGATCGTCATTGTGCCAATTACGTTACTATTCAGATAGTCAAATGGCTTTTCCAAGCTGTGCCGAACACCAGCCTGTGCGCCAAGATGCACAACTCTATTAAACTTTTGAGCAGAAAATAAATCGGCGATGGAATTCCGATCTGAAAGATCCATTTTCAGAAACTCAAAACCAGTTTCCTGATTTAGATTTTCTAAACGGGAATGCTTTAGGCTAACATCATAATAGTGATTGAGGTTATCAAGACCGACAACCTCATCACCACGAGCCAACAGCGCTTTTGCAGTGTGATAACCGATAAATCCAGCAGCTCCGGTTACCAGGATTTTCATGATTCAATCCTTACTTCACTTTTCTCAGCAACCAGAAAAGTTACACACCACCTATACAGTTAAAGCCAGTTACTTTAATTACTAAACAGCTGATGACTAGTTAACTGGCTGAGCATAGAAGTCAAAGAACGCCCAGAAAAGGACTGTGGAGACACACAGCGTTACCAACATCACAGGAAAACCTTTTCTAAACCAGAGACCAGGGGTAATCGCCAAACTTGGGTCGTTTTGATCACGCGCTAAACGCTCTGAGATCGTCACAATAAAAACGTTAGCCGTCGAACCAATGTGGGTCCCGTTGCCGCCCAAGCCCACACCCATAGCCAATCCCCACCAAAGTGGTGCTACGGGAATACCCTGCGCTTCCATACCCAAAATAATCGGAATCATGGCTGCGGTGAACGGAATGTTATCGATTGCCGCTGACAGAAATGCACCCACCCACATAAGCAATATGGTTGCTACTAGCAAGTCAGACTGTACAAACGGTGTTATGCCTTGCCCTACAAATTCTAGAAACTGACTGTGCTCCACACCACCAATAATCATGAACAGACCGAGGAAAAAGATTAATAGGGTAAATTCCACGTGCTCCAAAGCGCGATCCATATGCACGCTACGGGACACCATTACCAACCCTGTCATACCAATAATGGCAACAAACCATGGCTCCCAGTGAAGCGCATTATGCGCCATAAAGAGCCCCGTCATGATTAGCAGGATCGCAATAGATGCTTTCCAAAGCCTTGGGTCTGCAAACTTGACTTCACCCATATCGGCTTCAGCCGGAGTCACCGCGAGCTCTTTCTTAAACAAAAACTTCAACATAAAAAGACATACCAACCATGACACTAGGGTTATAGGGAACATGTGGTAAGCGAAATTGTTAAAGGTTATTTCAGCAGCCGAGCCAATCATGATGTTAGGCGGGTCACCGACCAACGTGGCAATGCCCCCCGTATCGGCAAGCAGCGCAGCACCTAAAAGATAAGGAATAGGGGAGATTTTCTGGGCTTTAGCAATAAGAATAATGAGCGGCCCAAAAATTACGACGGTCGTTACATTGTCTAAGAGGAGAGATAAAACTGTAATAGAACTTCCCAACAAGACCAGCATAAAAAACTGTCGCCCCTTACTCAGCGCTGCAATCTTGTAAGCCATCCAATCGAACCCACCAGTAGGGATCATGACCGAAACGATCGTCATCATTCCGGCTAGCAGAAAAATAACATTCCAATCAACCGCCTCAATCGCCTCCTCGGGCGAGTAGAATCCAAATATTTGCCCCACAATTATCATGGTTACGGCACCGGCCATAGCCACTTTTGGCCGCTCAATACCGTGAAGCTGCTCAGTAAAAATTAGGATAAAGGTAACGGCAAGAATAATCCCAGACACCAACATATCGGTATCAAAAATCAAGGTTTCCATCAAATCTCCCGATTCTCTTTCTTAGTACAGGCGGCAATCGAAGGGCGAAATATAGCCGGTCAGCAAGAGCCCTGCAAAGTGCCAGGCTCTCTACGCAATAATACCCTACTGAGAATCATCGGAATCAGTTCTCTCCCAGAGAGTCGGCGCTTCGCGCTGTGCTGCCAAGGCCTCTAGCATTGCCTGGTGAGCAGCCAGCTCCTCTGCTGACGCGCCAGGAACGACTAGTCTCAAGCCGTCCCGATCCACCGGCTCAGCCTTGAGGGCCTGCGCCCGAACGCGGTCCCCGTCCCCGTCCCCGTCAAGGGAGAGACTGGCCTGACCTCCGGTCATGGCTAGATAAACTTCGGCTAGAATCTGGGCGTCGAGCAGCGCTCCGTGCAGCTCGCGCTTGGAATTATCCACCTGGTAACGTTTCGCAAGGGCGTCTAGGCTATTGCGCTGACCGGGATGCAGGCGCCGGGCCAGCGCCAGAGAGTCTAGGATCTCGCAGCACTGTGCGATATCCCCCGTCCTCAGCTCTAGACGTCCGAGCTCACCATTTATAAAGGCAACGTCGAAGCCCGCATTATGGATCACCAGTTCCGCGCCCGACACGAAGTCGAGAAACTCCTCCGCGATATCTTGGAACGGAGGCTGCGTGGCCAGGAACTCATCACCGATACCGTGAACCTCCAACGCGCCGAGATCGACGGCACGGCCCGGATTGACGTAGCGGTGAAAGGATTGCTGCGTGAGTCGACGATTAACAAGCTCGACACAACCAATCTCGATGATGCGGTGACCCGCTTCGGGCTCGAGACCTGTTGTCTCCGTGTCGAGCACTACTTGCCGCATCACAGTAGTTGGATCCGAGTCGAGGGCTGCCTATGAGATGGTTCGCTATCTTGCCTCAGGTCATCGGGAAATCAAACTCTCCCCTACAGACCATATCAACCCTCGGCTAGTATTCGGTCCAGCCCGTAGTTTGCCAGCTCATCCGCGCGTTCGTTACCCGGATTACCCGCATGGCCCTTGACCCAATGCCAATGGACGTCGTGCCGCTCTGCTAAATCCGCCAGTTCCATCCATAGGTCCTTATTCTTGACAGGCTTTTTCGCGGCAGTTCGCCAGCCCCGTACCTGCCAGCGAGCAAGCCACTTCGTAATGCCGTCTCTGACATAAGTCGAATCGGTGTACACCTCCACACGAGAGGATTTGTTAAGCGCCTTCAGAGCCTCGATAGCGGCGGTAAGTTCCATCCTGTTGTTGGTCGTCTCCAGCTCCCCACCGTGCAACTCCTTCTCGCGGTCCTGATAGCGCAAGATAGCACCCCAACCACCAGGCCCGGGGTTGCCGCGACAAGCGCCATCGGTGAACACCTCAACCGTCTTCATCTTACAGCCCGCTCACTCGTAACGACGGCGGTACTGGGAACGTGTCGTAGGCTCGACCAGTCCACCGACGACCTTCAAGCGCTGAGAGTGCCACTTCGGTTTCAGGGGTGTCATGGGGTGAATGCGCTTTTGCGCGCGGAGAAGGAACCCACCGCCCAATGCCGGCAACCAGCGGCTCGCCCACTCCTCTTTCGGAAAACTACCGAACCGCGAAATTTTCTCAAACGGTAGCGTGTGGCAATAGCGTTTGTGTTCATCAATTTCGAAGCTCAAAAGCTGCAACCAGTCCCGCAGGCGCGTCTCCAGAATCAGCCGCTGGTGGCCAGGGGGATAGCCATCGGCGCAGAGCAGGTGCCGCAGACCCCAAAACCCGCTGGATTTGAAGCTCAAAACCACGATATGTCCGTCGGCCCTAAGCACACGGTCCACCTCTCTGAGTAACGCGTGTGGCGATGGCGCCAACTCGAGGGTATGCGGCAGCAAAACCGCATCCACGGAATCCGTCGCGATCGCGATCGCGTGAGGATCGCACCTTAGCTGGGCACCCGTACCCGGTCGCCAGTCGATCAGTGTCGCGCGTTGGGTTCGGGTGTAGCGCAGAAAGGTATTCTGGCTGCCCCAGAGCCCGATCTGGAGGAATTGCTCCCCAAACACGTGCTCTAACACCCGTCTGACCAGGCGCTGCTCTGCAGCGATGCAGCTCCGTCCCAAAGGTGTGCTAAGCCAACCTTCCAGGGTGGGGGATTGCGTATTCACGCTCCAAACTTTGGGACACACCATCCAGAGAGTCAATCATCCTCGGCCGGTTTACGCCATCCGGTATCCCAGATCGAGCACAGGGGGCACCGAATAACAGAAAATCAGCGCCTGATTCACCTTGCACGCCCGCGCCCAATCCGTAGCATAGCTGCAGCGCAATAAGTACATCAGACGGGATATATGGAAAAGAACAACCGTCGCGAACCCCGCGACGCCCTCTCAACCAGCGCCGTGGGACGGGTGGGCTGGGCTTGCGCACTCACCCTCTCAGTCATGCTCGCGGGATGTCAAACCACGACCCCCGTTACGTCCGTGCCGGCAACGCCGGTAGAGGAGACGGGTGACGACCCTTACGCGGAAACCCCCTTCGCGCCCGCCGAGTCCTTGATGCTGCCCGTGGTCCGGGAGCCCGGACTCGAGCTACAGGGACTCGACACGCGCGCAGTCGACGCCGATGAGGGGCTCGACCTCGTCGGGCGCATTCGCAGCGGCCTACGCTTGCCAGAGGCTGAAGACCCGGCGCTGGATGCGGAGTTCAACTGGTTCGTGGCGCACCCGGACTACCTGGACCGAGTTTTCTCGCGCTCGCAGAGCTACCTTTTCTACATCGTGGAAGCTCTAGAACACCGGGGTTTGCCCCTTGATCTAGCACTACTCCCTATAGTGGAGAGCGCCTTCGACCCGTTCGCCTATTCCCATGGCCGAGCAGCGGGACTGTGGCAGATCATTCCCGGCACGGGCAGGCGGCTCGGCCTGAAGCAGAACTGGTGGTTCGACGCCCGGCGAGATGTGCCCGAGTCTACCCGCGCGGCGCTCGATTACCTGCAGTATCTGAACGACCTTTTCGAGGGCGACTGGTTGTTAGCCGTCGCTGGATATAACTCGGGCGAAGGTAACGTCACCCGGGCGATTCGCCAGGCGCAAGCAGCCGGCCAACCCACCGATTTCTGGCACATTAAGCGTTACCTCCCTCGGGAAACCAGAACTTATGTGCCCCGCCTGCTCGCGCTAAGCAAGCTCATCGCAGCACCCCATGCTTACGACTTGAGGCTGCCTGTCATCCCGAACGAACCCTACTTCACGATCGTGGAGACTGACGGACAGATTGATATGGCGCTCGCGGCGGAACTGGCCAACCTAACAACTGAAGAACTCTATCGGCTCAACCCCGGAGTGAACCGCTGGGCCACCGACCCGGACGGTCCCCACCGGATGCTCGTGCCAGTCTCTCACGCTAGTGGCTTCACCACAGCCCTCTTGGATCTGGGCGCTCAGGATCGGGTCCGATGGTCCCGGCATCTCGTCCAAACCGGCGATACACTGGGAGAGCTGGCCTACGCCTATCGAACAACCCCGAGCGTACTAAGGCAAGTCAATGGGTTAGGAAGCGACATGATCCGGATCGGCCAAAACCTGATGGTCCCCCACGCCGTGAAGGACCTTGGACATTACACCCAGACGGTGGATGCCAGAGCCGAGCGAATCCGGGATCGGGCTCGCGAGGGGGAACGAGGTTCCTACGTCGTCCAGGCGGGGGATTCGCTCTGGAATATCTCCCGCCGCTATGACGTGGGCGTCAGAGAGCTCGCACGCTGGAATGCCATGGCGCCAGGCGACCCGTTGCAGGTAGGGCGCCAGCTGGTCGTTTGGACGTCCGAGCCGGCACTCACGCCGACACAGAACGAACGTATCCGACGTTTAAGTTATACGGTACGCAGAGGCGACTCCCTGTCTCTAATCTCCTCAAGATTCCGGGTAAGCGTGGCCGAACTGCTCGAGTGGAACGATCTATCTTCCGACAGGTATCTTCAGCCGGGTCAACGGCTGATCATGTACGTCGACGTGACCGAGCAGACCTCGTGACACGAACGCGCGGCACTGAACTTAAAACCACCGGAGCTCTTGATGGGTTTTCTAACGGGTAAACGAGCAGTTATCGTCGGGCTTGCGAGCAACCGCTCAATTGCATGGGGCATCGCACAGGCATTGAGGGCCCAAGGCGCCGAGCTAGCATTTAATTACCAAACCGAGAAGCTTAAGGGTCGAGTCGAGAAGATGGCCGAAGACCTCGATAGCGATATCGCTCTGCCACTGGACGTCACAGAGGATGACCAGATTCAAGATTTTTTTGGAAAGCTGTCGAAGCATTGGGACGGTTTCGACATTCTGATTCACTCCGTGGCCTATGCACCCGCCGAACAACTCGGGGGTGGTTACATCGAATCGATCAACCGAGAGGGCTTTCGGATCGCCCACGACGTTTCCAGTTACAGCTTTGCAGCCCTAGCAAAAACCAGCCGCCCGATGATCCAGGACGGCGGTGCCCTCCTAACCTTAAGTTACCTTGGAGCCGTTCGATCACTGCCGAGTTACAATGTCATGGGGCTTGCGAAAGCCAGCCTGGAAGCGAACGTCAGATTCATGGCTTTCGATCTCGGCGCCGACGGCATTCGTGTCAACGCAATCTCGGCAGGCCCGATTCGCACACTGGCCGCTGCTGGAATCAAAGGCATGCGACAGATGCTGACGCATGTGAGTGAAGCCGCCCCGTTGAAACGAAACGTTACCATTGAAGACGTTGGGAACGCCGCGAGCTTTCTAGTGTCGGACCTTGCGGCAGGTGTGACGGGTGAGGTGCTGTACGTCGATGCGGGCTACAACACTGTCGGCATGCACCTCAACTCGGTGTAGCGGACGCCCCACCCTGCTATTGCTCCATATGGCGGGCGCAGCGGCCCATGAAGCGTTACGCTTGCCGCTTAAAGCGCGGCCCGGTATTGGTTCGCGGAGACTAGCTAGTAGAAGAGCGGCGGGTCGAGCACGATCTCTGGAATTCGAACGTCTGCCTGCTCTCGAACCTCACCCGCGTAGCTTGTCATCTCGTACAATGCCGTCTGATCCGCGAGCCGGTTGAACTGCTGTTGCTGCTCTTCTTGGGTCAAGCTATCCGCATCCCCCGAACGTACACCGGAAATCGTAACGATCGTCTGATCCCCACTAGCTAACGGAATCTGTTCGCTTACTGCTTCGTCGTTCGGCTGTCGTCTTCGAAACGCGGCGGTCAGAATCTCTGTAGGCAGAGTCGGATCGGTGCGTTCCACCCAGCGTGGGTCTATCCAGGTGCCGCCGTTCTCCGAAGCCAACGCGGCCAGAGCGCTGACCGGTGGTGCCGGTTCGTCCAACACTGCCGTCTCTTCCGTCCCGTCTACCGTTTCCTCCGGCGCCTCATCTGGGCCGTCGACAACCACGACCTGTGGCTCGACCGCAGATTCGAAGGGCAACTCCATCATCTGCGTCAGGAACTCCACGGCGGCCGCGTCGGCCAAAGCCTCAGCCGCCGACTGGATCAGTTCCTCCTCAATGTCCGCTCTCACAGCCTGAAGCGGCTGTTCCGCGGGCAGATGATGGTCCACGACCCGCAGCACAAGAACGTGATCCTCAGTGACTTCGACGAGCCCACTGTTCTCACGCTGCTCGAGCACCTCAGGACTAAACGCGACCTGCGCTACGGGCGCACTAGTCTCAAACGGGCTCATCGAGCCCGTCCGGGTAAAGCCCCCCAAC
>Ga0315338_1000645_pt1 | contig 68086 bp, 86 predicted proteins | sample ASW8metaG_FD_204518 | JGI IMG/M metagenome (GOLD analysis project Ga0315338, IMG submission 204518) | Ammonia-oxidizing marine archaeal communities from Monterey Bay, California, United States - ASW #8 | ecosystem: Environmental > Aquatic > Marine > Coastal | place: USA: California | collected...
ACCAAAAATAAATTGTGAAAACTTCTAATGATATATTTTTGACATTTAAACCATAAAGTATCATTGCTGGAGTACCAACATTTGCTGCAAAATTGGTGATCCATGATGTGTCTAATTTAGGATTTTTATTTCCAATAAAATACCCTATTCCAACAACAAAAAATACTGGAAACAATACCTCAAACAACTTGATATATATTTCCATATTAGAATAATCTAATTCTTATAGGATTTTTTAATATATTTTTATTAGATTTAAGAGATTTAAGACAAATATTAGCATCTGACTCATTGGTTTTATGAGTAATTATTACAATAGAAGCTCTTTTGTTCTTGTGATCTGGAATTTGGATTAATCTTTGAACTGAAATATTTTTTTTTGCTAGCGATCGAGTTATTTGAGATAAAACACCAGGTTTATCTTTGACTTCAAATCTTAGATAAAGAGAATTTAAATAATTATTTATATTATAATTTTTTATTTTTTTTCTTTTACTATTAGAAACACCAAATGGATATTTAATATTACCTCTTAATATTGATAGAAGATCTGACATTAAAGCAGATGAAGTTGGGCCTGGTCCTGCTCCTTCACCTTGCAATATGCTTTCACCAACTGGAGTTCCATTAAGAATTACTGCATTCATTACACCATTAACATTTCCAATATATGTATCTTTTTTGACTAAACATGGGTGTACTCTTTCAAATAATTTTTGATTAATTAACTCTGTAATTCCAAGAAGTTTAATTCTATAGTTTAGTTGGTTTGCTATATCTATATCTTTAAATTCAATATTTTCTATACCTTCCATCAAACATTTCTTATTTGAAATTTTATTATTAAAAGCAAGTGAAGATAAAATTCTAACTTTAGCAAGTGCATCAAGACCATTTAAATCAAATATTGGATTGCTTATTTCAGCATAACCTAATTTTTGTGCCTTTTTTAAAACATTTGAAAAAGAATCTTTTAATCTTTCCATTTCTGATAAAATATAATTACACGTTCCATTTAAAATTCCATATATTTTTGAAATTTTGTTAGTAGCTAATCCTTCTTTGATTGTTCTTAATATAGGTACTCCTCCAGCTACTGAGGCTTCAAATTCTAAATTAACTTTATTTTTTTCAGCTAAACTTGAAAGATAATCACCATGTTTTGCTATAAGTGACTTATTTGGAGTAATAACATGAATGCTATTTTTTAAAGATTCTTCAACAATTTTTTTTGATATTCCATCAGAATTTCCAATTACTTCAAATAATATATCAATTTTCTTTTTTTTAATAATATCAAGTGGATTTTTAAAAAATATTTTTTTATTAATTTTAAATCTTCTTCTTTTATTGATATGTTTTGCGGATATTGCTTCAATATTTATTTTTTTTCCTGTTTTAATCTCTATATCTTTTTTTTTAGAATATAATTCATTTAACAAATAAATTCCAATTTGCCCTAATCCAACTACAGCGATACTTATTTTTTTTTTCATAATTCTTAATATATTTTTATTTCAGGGAAATTACTTTTTTTACCATATTCTATTATAATCGATTTGTATTCATCAAAAGTTAAGTCTTGATTTAGTTCCTCAAAATTTAAAGTTGTTTTTTGATTTATTACTTTTTTTTCATTCCAAATTCCAGATTTTGTATCAAGAGAACAAGAGGAAATAAATACTAACAAAAAGAACAATGCTATAATTTTCATACAAGACCTTTCTTAATATTAAAGTTATAAAAAATATTTAAATTTTGAACAGCTTGACCTGCACCACCTTTTATCAAATTATCTATCGCAGATAAAATTATTATTTTATTTTTAAATTTTGTTTTGCAGACAGAGATATGACATTTGTTGGTGTTAATTACATCATTTGTGCTAATTAATGTATTATTTTTCATAATTTTTACAAAATAATCATTTTTATAAAATTTATTTAACTCTTTTGTGATTTTAGTAATATTTACTTTTTTACTAATGTCTAAATAAATTGTACTCAAAATTCCTCTAAACATTGGTATTAGATGAGGCGTGAAAGAAAAATTGACATTTTTTTTTGAAACAGAATTAAGTTCTTGTTGAATTTCAGAATTATGTTTATGAAAACCTACACCATATGCACTTAAAGATTCATATAGATTTTTGTTAATATTTTTTTTATGGACGCCCCTGCCCGCTCCAGAATAGCCAGACTTAGAGTCTATAATAATATTGCTTAATATAATCATTTTTTTTTTAATTAGTGGAATTAAAGGTAACAATATAGATGTTGGATAACACCCTGGGCATGAAATAATCTTATATTTTTTAATTATTTTTTTTTTAATTTCTGGTAACGCATAAATGCTTTTTTTAATATTAGATTTTGATTTATGATTTATTTTATACCATTTTAAATATTCAGAAGCTTTTTTAAGTCTAAAATCTGCTGAAAGATCTATTAATATATTTTGTGACGATAGATTATTTGATATATTTTGAGCCTCACCATTTGGTAGAGCGGTAAAAACTACATCTACTTCATTTAAATAATTTTTTTGGAATTTAGTTATCTTTGGAAGTTTTTTATTTTTTAATGATTTATCAAAATGATAGATTGATCTACCATTTGATGAATTGCCACATAAATATTTAATATTAATATTTTTATGCTTTAAAAGTAATTTAACTAATTGGATTCCAATATATCCAGTTGATCCAGCAATTAATGCGTTAAGTCTAGGCATAATTTAGTATAACAGTTGATATTAAAAAAGAAATTATCTTTTAGAAAACTGATAGCTTTTTCTGGCTTTTGCACGACCTGGTTTTTTTCTTTCAACTGATCGCGAATCTCTTGTGGTAAGTTTCTCTTTTCTTAAAATAGGTTTTAAATTAGTATCAAATAATAATAATGCTCTAGAAATTCCATGAACCATAGCTCCAGCTTGTCCTGTGTGACCACCACCTACTACATGACACCTTACATCATAGTCTGTTGACTGGTTAATAATTTGAAATGGTCTTAAAATTTGCATTTTGTGTGCATCCTTTGTGAAATAAGTTTCATAATTTTTTCCATTTACATAGATTTTACCTGATCCTTTTTTAAGCCAAACTTTTGCTATAGAAGTTTTTCTTCTTCCTGTTGCGTATTTGCTATCTTTAAAATCTAATTTAATTTTTTCAATTTTATTTTCAGTTGTTTCCATTATTAATTTCTAGCTAAATTTTTACTATTAAGTTTCGATAAATTAATTACTTTTGGATTCTGTGCTGAATGAGGATGATCAGATCCAGAGTATATTTTTAATTTTGTTAGTTGTTTTTTTGCTAATGCTCCGCCTGGTAACATTCTTTTTACAGCTAGTTTTAAAACTTCCCCTGGTTTTTTAACATGTAGTTTTTCTGGTGTAGTTTCCTTAATACCGCCTGGATAACCTGTATGTCTATAATATTTTTTATCTTGAAACTTTTTACCCGTAAATTTTATTTGCTCAATATTTTTTACGACAACGTAATCACCATGATCCATATGTGGAGTATATGTGTTTTTGTTTTTTCCTCTTATAATTTTTGAAATTATAGTAGCCAATCTTCCAACTACAGCATTTTTAGCATCTATCTCGTACCACTCACTATGTATATCAACGTTTTTAATAAATTTTGTCATAGATGCGGGATTAATACTTATAATTAGATATATTGTCAATTTAATATAATGGTTGTTTTTTTCATGTAGACTGTTAGAAGTAGATGCCGATTTGAACGCTTGCGGGCTATAACTGCTAAAGTGAATTACTAAAAGTTATAACCGCCATTAAGGCGGTTTTTTTTTGGCTAGGTATTTAACTAAATTGTGCACCTTGATAAACTAAAGCACTAAAAATGGAGATAAAAAATGTCAAAAACAACAAAAAATCCAGAAACTATAGCTTTGCATGGTGGTGATTATAGAAGTGATCCAGCAACAACAGCTGTAGCTGTTCCGGTTTATAGAACAACATCTTATCAGTTTAACAATACTGCTCATGCGGCTAACTTATTTGCCTTAAAAGAGTTTGGAAATATTTATACTAGAATAATGAATCCAACTAATGATGTATTGGAAAAAAGAGTTGCAGCTTTAGAAGGAGGCTTAGCTTGTGTTACTGTAGGTTCGGGGCAAGCTGCTTCAACTTTTGCTATAGTAAATGTTTGCCAATCAGGAGATAATTTTATTAGTTCTACAGATCTTTATGGTGGTACAGTAAATTTATTTACACATACTTTAAAAAAGCTTGGTATAGAAGTTAGATATGCTGATCCTTCTGATCCAAAAAACTTTGAAAAACTTATTGATGATAGAACTAGAGCTTTTTATGCTGAAACTCTACCGAATCCATATTTAAGAGTTTTTCCTATTAAAGAAGTTTCTGATATTGGAAGAAAACACAATATACCTTTAATAATGGATAACACAGCTTCACCAGTAATTTGTAAACCTATTGAACATGGTGCTGCTGTAGTAGTTCACTCTCTTACAAAATATATCGGTGGCCATGGTACTGTTATTGGTGGATGTTTAGTTGATGGAGGAAATTTTGACTGGACTGCTGATAAAAAAAGACAACCTTTATTTAATGAACCAGATGCAAGTTATGGTGGTGCTGTATGGGGAGAAGTAGTACCTCAATTAACTGGAGCAAATGTTGCTTTTGCTGTGCGTGCTAGAGTAGTTCTTTTAAGAGATCTAGGTGCTCCCTTAGCACCCGATAATGCTTTCGGAATAATTCAAGGTTTAGAAACAGTTCCTTTAAGAATGAAACAACATTGTTCAAATGCTCAAAAAGTTGTTGATTTCTTAACTAAACATAAAAATGTAGATAGAGTTATTTATCCTAATATACATGAAGGTGAAATTGGAGATAGAGCCAAAAGATATTTTAAAGGTGGTAATGGTGGTTTAGTTGGTATTGAAGTAAAAGGAGGTGTTGAATCAGGTAAAAAATTTATAGAAGCATTAAAAATGTTTTACCATGTTGCCAATATAGGTGATGCTAGAAGTTTAGCAATACATCCTGCTACAACAACACACAGTCAGTTAACTGAAGAAGAACTTTTAGCTGCAGGAGTGACACCTGGTTATGTAAGACTTTCAATTGGTATAGAACATCCTGACGACATAATTGAGGATTTAGATCAAGCTTTAAATGCTTCGGGAGATACGAAACTAAAAGCCGTAAGCTAAGATTTGTAGTTTTTAAAATAAATAAAAAGAAAACTACTTAAAACAAAAATTGATCCAATTTGGTGTAGAGAAGCATACTTAATCTCTACACCACTTAGTAAAGTTACAATTCCTAAAAAAAATTGAATAAATATTGATAAGTCAAAAATCAAAATTTCTGTAGAATTTAGTTTATACTGATAGAAATATATATTTAATAAGATAACAAAAATTAAAAGAATATATGCTGTAGTTCTGTGAAAAAATTGAACTATAGAAGGATCACTAAATGATGAAAGACTCAAATAATCGTTAAAAATACTGTCATTTGGAAAAAATGAACCACCCATATCTGGCCAAGTATTATAAATTAATCCACCATTTAGACCTGCAAGAAACGCACCAAGAATAATTTGAATCACAAGTAAAATAAAAATTAAATTAATTAATTTTTTTGGTATTTTATGTGAATACTTTTTAATATTAAATAACTCTAAAAAAAACCACAAAGATAATGATAAAATTATTAATGCTACCGAAAGATGTATTGAAAGTCTAAAGTGGCTTACATCTAAATTTTTGTTTAATCCGCTTTTTACCATATACCATCCAATAATTCCCTGAATAAGGATTAAAAAGAATAACAAATAATATTTTTTAAATTTTTGAAAAAAATCTTTGTAAACAAATGTAAAATAAAGCAAAGGTATAATGCAAATAAGACCAATTAACCTTGCTATTAATCTATGACCATATTCCCAATAAAAAATGGTTTTAAATTCATTTAATAACATTCCAGTGTTTAACGCTTTGTATTCTGGAATTTGTTTATATTGTTCAAAATAAATGTTCCATTCATCAATATTTAAAGGAGGTAATATACCTTTAAAAACTTCCCACACTGTAATTGATAGGCCAGATTCAGTAAGTCTTGTAAGACCACCAACAAAAACTATTAATGAAACTAAAACATAGATTGTTAATAACCAAGTTTTTAAAGATAAATAATTAATGTTTTTATTTACATTCATGAATGTAAAATATAATAATTTAGTTATTATCATATTGATTAAATGTCGCCCCAAAATAAAAAAAAACTGAATATCTTAAGAAAAAAGTTAGATAATTTGGATAATGTTTTAATAAAAGTTATTAAAAAAAGAACGGAATTAGTTAAACAAGTATTAAGTTTAAAAACATATAGAAATCAAATCGTAGACAAAAAAAGAATAAAAAAAATATTAAATAACATAAGAAAAAAATCTGTCTCTAATAATATTGATCCTAAAATAACAAAAAAAATATGGAAAAATATGATATGGTCTTATATAGATTTTGAAAAAAGAAATTTTAAGAAAAAATAATTATTTACTGTGTGGTGGGAGTTTTTTTTCGACAAAAACTTCATGTTTTCTGGTTGATGGATTATATTTTTTAACTTTTAATTTAACTTTAGCTTTTTCTCCACCAGAAGGTTTTTTTACATAATAAAAAAAAGAGCTGTCAGGTTTAGATTCAGGAACAAGTCTAACTTTTACATGTGTTTTTTTTGCCATATTATCCTAATTTTTTTATCTCTTTAACTAATTTTGAAATTTTATTGATTTTAGATTTCAAATTTATATTTTTTGTCTTTATAGAACTATTAATGATTTCGTCAAGTTCAAAAGAATTTGTTTTTAATAAGTGTTTTTTAGCACCATTAATTGTAAAACCTTTATCTTTAAGAAGAAATTTAATTTTTTTTAATATATTTATAGTTTTTTCATCGTAATAGCGTCTCTTGCCCGCAAATATTTTTGGTTTAATTTGATTAAATTCTTTTTCCCAAAATCTAATAGTATGGGTATTTAATTTACCTGTTTTTAAATTTACCAAATTTAATAATTTTGCAACTTCTCCAATTGATTTGTACGCATTATCAAGCTTATCTTTCATTCTAAAAGTTAATTGATTTTTTTAATTCTTTTGATGGTTTAAATAACACAACCTTTCTTTGCGATATCATTTTTTTTTCTTTAGTTTTTGGATTTCTTCCTATTCTGCTTTTCTTTTCCCTTAGAATAAATGTTCCAAATTTAGCTATCTTAACTATTTTATGTCTTTTTATATTTTCTAAAATTAATTCAAAAACATCTTCTAATAAATTTTCAGATATTTTTTTTGAATACCCAATTTGCATATATAATGAATTCACAATATCTTTTTTAGTAAGATTTATTCTCATAAACTAACTTATATTATCTTTAATCTTATCAATTAATTTGCCTCTAATAATTTTCTCACATACTAATAAGGAATTTGCAAAGCCAATATAATCAGTACCTCCATGACTTTTAATTACAGGTGCATCTAAACCTAATAATATTGCTCCATTATAAAGTCTTGGATCTAATTTATTTTTAAATTTTTTTATATTTTTTAAATTTAAAAAAGATGAAATTTTACCTAAAATATTAGATGATAGGGCTTTCTTTAGTTCTGCAGTAATAAAGTTTGCTGTGCCTTCGGCAGTTTTTAAAGCAACATTACCAGTAAATCCATCAGTAACTATTACATTTACCTTACCATCCATTATATGATTTCCTTCAATAAATCCGTGAAATTCATAAATTGGATTTTTTAATTCATTTATTTTTTGAAAAGTATTTTTAATAATTGAATTACCTTTTAATTCTTCAGATCCTATATTTAATAATGCAACTTTAGGTGTTTCGTTGTCAAATAGTGAGCGATATAAAGCAGAACCCATTATGCTAAAATCAATCAAATTTTTTTCATTACATTCAATATTAGCACCTAGATCTAAAACAATATTCATTCCAATTTTGTTTGGCCAAAGTCCAGATAGAGCAGGTTTATCAATATTTTCAATCATTTGAAGATTAAGTTTAGATATTACAAAAAGAGCACCTGTATTACCTGCGGATATAATTATGTCTGATGTTTTGTTTTTTACACTTTCAATTGCCAGCCACATACTAGTATTTTTTCCTCTTTTTGCTGCTACTAGTGCACTATCCTCACCTTCTACTTTGTTTTCGGTATGAATCAATTCATAGTTTTCTTTTTGAATATTTTTATTTGAAATTAAAGGTTTAATTATTTCTACATTTCCAAATATTCTATAGTAAATATTTTTACTATTTTTATTATGATGCTCTATTCCATCAATTATCTTATTTGGTGAATTATCCCCACCCATTGCATCAACTGCAATTTTAATTAAGTTCTTCATGTAAAAATTATTCTTTTGAGTCTAAAACTTGTCTACCCTTATAATAACCAGTCTTTAAATCCAAATGATGTGAAAGTCTGTATTCACCAGATTTTTTATCTTCAATTATATTTTTTGAAGAAAATTTAATATGGGATCTCCTTTTTCCAGCTCTTGATTTAGTAGTTTTACGTTTTGGTACAGCCATGATTTAAAATTTAAAGCTTATTACATCTTTTGCAAAATAATTTAAAGTTTTATTTAGTAAAAATAACCTATATTTATCAAAATAACCAATAAAATGATTAATATCCAACCCTTTTCCAAAAAAAAAAGATAAATAATAAGATTTATCATCAAATTTAGTCACTTCCCATTTATCAGTTTTTTCAATAATTGAATAAAAAATGTTAACATACGTTTTCATTTTTTTATTTATAGTTACATCTCCATACCCTATTTCTCTAATTGATAATTCTATTTGTTTAAATATAAAATCATAAATTTTTTGTATCTCTTTTTTATTATTTGGAGTTTTATAAATTTTCAAAAAAAAAGCAAAATGGAAAAAAAAAATTAAAAGCCTGGTAGAAAAGGTATCTTCACAACTTGTTTTATTATATAATAATTTATTTCTAGTTAATTTAACTAAATTATTATAAATATTAAGATATAAATGTTTCATTCTAAAATAATATATTTTATTCTATTCTTACTTATAACAAACTGTAATGTTAAAACAGCATCAAATATCTATGGTATTTCATCATTAGAAAGTAAAAGCAAAAAGATAATAATAAATAAGTCAAATAAAAATGATGTGAAAGCTTTTCTAGGAACACCTTCTGTAAAAAGCAATTTTAACGAAAATTTATGGATTTATATAGAAACTAAAAAAACCAATCAATCAATTTTTAAACTAGGGAAAAAAAAAATTGAAAAAAATAATGTATTAGTTGTTTTTTTAAATGAGCTAGGTATTGTTTCAAAAAAAGAATTTTATGATATTAACAATCTTAATAAATTAAATTTTTCAAAAAATACTACTACTAACATTTATGAAAAAGATACATATTTATATAATTTATTATCTAGTTTAAGAGATAAAATAAACGCTCCATTTATAAAAACAAAATAACAGCTAAGAAGCAATCACTGCTAACAATAAAAGCGCAACAATATTAGTTATTTTAATCATTGGATTAACTGCTGGTCCAGCTGTATCTTTATAAGGATCTCCTACTGTATCACCAGTTACAGCGGCTTTATGAGCATCAGAACCTTTTCCACCATAATTTCCATCTTCAATATATTTTTTAGCATTATCCCAAGCTCCACCTCCTGCAGTCATTGAGACCGCAACAAATAGTCCGGTTATAATTACACCAAGTAACATCGCTCCTACAGAAGATAAGGCTGCAACTTGTCCGCCAATTGTTAAAATTATTATGTATAAAACTATTGGAGACAATACTGGTAGTAACGAAGGAACAATCATTTCTTTAATAGCAGCTTTTGTCAAAAGATCTACCAATCTACCGTAATCTGGTTTTGCTTTTCTCTTCATAATTCCTGGAATTTTTTTAAACTGTCTTCTAACTTCAATTACAACAGCGCCTCCTGCTCTACCAACAGCTTGCATACCCATTGATCCGAATAAATAAGGAAGCATTCCACCAATTAATAATCCAACAACAACAAAAGGATTTGATAAATCAAATGTCACAATAATTCCTTCAAGCTTAGAACCAGAAACTGTAGAAAAATATTTAATATCTTCAGTATAAGCAGCAAATAATACTAACGCACCTAAACCAGCTGAACCAATAGCATAACCTTTAGTAACAGCTTTTGTAGTGTTGCCAACAGCATCTAGCGCATCAGTAGTTTTTCTAACTTTTTTTGGAAGATTAGACATTTCTGCAATTCCACCAGCATTATCTGTAACTGGACCATAAGCATCTAATGCAACAACCATTCCAGCAAGAGCTAACATAGTAGTCACAGCTATAGCTATTCCATAAAGTCCTGCAATTGAATTTGTTAATAATATACCAGTAACAATTATTAAAGCTGGTACTGCCGTAGCCTCCATTGAGACAGCTAAACCTTGAATTACATTCGTTCCATGACCAGTAGTTGATGAAGCTGCTACACTTCGTACAGGTCTATAATTTGTACCTGTATAATATTCAGTAATCCAAATTAATAAGCCAGTAATTATTAATCCTACAATACCACATAAATATAAGCTCATTCCACTAAATGTCTTTTCTCCAACTGTATATTCAGAGGCAAAACCAATTACATAGTCAGTAACTGGATATAAAATTATTAAAGATGAAATAGCTGTAACTACAAAACCTTTGTATAAAGCATTCATCACATTTTTAGTTTTTCCTAATTTGACAAAATAAGTTCCTAAAATAGAAGTAACGATACAAGCTCCACCTATAGATAATGGATAAATCATCATGTTAAGATCTCCATGGAAAAAAATTGATGACAAAACCATTGTTGCAACTATTGTAACTGCATAAGTTTCAAATAAATCTGCGGCCATACCAGCACAATCACCAACGTTATCGCCTACATTGTCAGCAATCACTGCAGGATTTCTTGGATCGTCTTCAGGTATTCCAGCTTCTACTTTACCAACTAAATCAGCACCTACGTCAGCACCTTTCGTAAAAATACCACCGCCTAGTCTTGCAAAAATAGATATTAAAGAAGCACCAAAACCTAAAGCCACAAGAGCATTAACTATTTCTCTTTCGTCAATACCAATTTTTAATAAATAATAATAATAAACAGCAATAGCTAACAATGCTAAACCAGCAACTAACATACCAGTTACTGCTCCTGATTTAAAAGCTACTGAAAGACCATTTGCTAAACCTTTTTTGGAAGCTTCAGCTGTTCTTACGTTAGCTTGAACTGATACAAGCATACCAACATATCCAGCAATGCCTGACAATGTTGCTCCAATTATATACCCTAAACCAACTAAAGGACTAAACGCATAAGTAATAATTATTAAAACAACAACGCCAACAATAGCAATTGTTTTGTATTGTCTAGTCAAATAAGCTTTAGCTCCTACTTGAATTGCTGATGCAATCTCTTGCATTTTGCGGCTGCCAGCACTTAAACTAAGTATATTTCTACCAGTAAAAAAACCATAAATTATAGAAAGAAATCCCGCTGCTATTGTATAATGTAAAATTGTCTCAACTGATATGGTCATAAAATCCTTAATTATTAGTTAGTAATGTTTAATATTTTAAAATCCGGACAATACAAAAATAAAAGTAAAAGGCAATATTTAACTTATGAAAAATTGTGAAAATAACCTTTGTTTTTAAGGCTAATACTAACATTTTTTTCATCTAACAATGTAGATTTATTGGCTTTGCTAAAAATTTTTCCAATTTTGGTAATACGAATCTTCAAAGATTTAGATAAGTTATTGATTTTTAATCTTTTGCGCTTAGGAGCGGTAAACAGTATTTGATAATCATCACCATTTGAAATTAAGTTTTTTTTAGAAAAATTTCTATTATTTATAATTAAAGATAAATTTTTAGATATTGGAATATCTTTTAACAGAATTTGATATGAAACATTTAAATTATTAATTAACTTTTCTAAATCAACAATCAATCCATCTGATACATCAATGGAACTAGATGCAAATTTTTTTAATTCATTAGCTAATCTTAGATGGATTTCAGGTTTATAATATTTATTAACAAAATATTTATTTTGGAAGTTAGATAATTTTAATTTTTTCTTTAAGACCAATAAACCCATATAACTATCACCCAAATTACCAGTTACATATAAATCATCACCATGTTTAGCTTTATTTCTGTAAACTATGTTATGAGAGTATCCAATTGAAGTAATTGTAAAACTTAATTTTTTAGAAAAAACTGTGTCACCACCTCCAAGAAAAATATTATATTTTTTTTGCTCATGATTTAAGGATTTTGATATTTTTGATAAATTTAACCTAGAAAAGTTATTTTTATTTCCTGATCCTGAAATAAAATAATATTTAGGAACAACGCCTTTACAAACCAAATCAGATATAGAAGATCTTAAAATTTTTTTTATAACTAAATCAGGATTTTTAAAGTTAATAAAATGATTACCTTCAACATAAGTATCTACACTAACAATTAATTTATTCTTTTTGTCAAAAAAAACATCGTCATTTAAATTTAAGGCATTTTTATTATTTTTAGTTAACTTTTTAAAATAATTATTTATTATTTGAAATTCATGCATCTAATGATCTAATCTTTTTTGAAACCTTATCTAATAAAGCATTAAGGTATTTAGTCTGTGAATCTTCTAGAAAATAATTTGATGCGTTTAAATATTCTTTAATAATAACTTTTTTATTAGTATTTGGTTTGTATAAAAATTCAAAAACTGCACATTTTATTATCACTTGAAACAATTTATCTAAATGAGACAGAATAAGATCTTCTTTTAAATGAGTTACTAGTTGTTCGGTAATTAAATCATTTCTTTCTAAAGTGCCATTAACTATATCCTTTATAAACTTTTTAAACCTATGTTTAGGAAATGATAAATCTTCGTCCTTATTATATAATTTTCCATAAAGTTTTTGGATTACTATAACTCTTGGGTTATTTTTTGGACTATATTGTAAGGTCATATTAGTGATGTTTTAATATTAGAACAACAGCTTTAGCAGCCTCTTGACCTTTAGTTTTAGATCTAACCATAGCTTGTTTTTTATTTAAACAAGTAATTATTCCATTTCCAATTGGTTTTTTATTTTCAATAGAAAGTTTCATGATTGCATCTGTTGCTGCTTTAGAAATAAAATCAAAATGAGGAGTTTCTCCTTTAATTATGCATCCAAGAGCTATAAATCCATCATATTTTTTTATATTTCTTGCAATGACAACTGGTATTTCAAAAACACCTGGTACAGTTTTAATAATTGTTGAACTTTTATGTGAAGAAAAGTCGCTAAAATGATCTTGTAGATATTCAACTGTTTTAGACTCCATTTCTTCTGAAATAGATGAATAATATTTTGCTGTAATAATTAATATTTTTTTCTTATTCATTTAATAATTTCTTGTTTTGCTATTTTAATTCCATAACCATCCAAGCCAACAACTTTCTTCTTAGATCTAGTTACCAGTATCATATTTTTGATCTTAAGTGCCTTAATAATTTGTGCGCCAATACCATAATTTTTAATTAATTTATCTTTTCCTTTTTTGTAAAAACTTTTATCTTTATATTGCTTTAAAGTTTGAGATACCGATTTTAAATTAGGATCTCTTATAAATATAAGGACACAATTATTAAATTTTTTAAAATAATTAATAGTTTTATTAAATGAATTTGGTAATTTTTGATTAATTAAGTAATTTTGAACAACATTTGAAGAAATAACTCTTAAACGAGGAACAATAGCTTTTTTTAAATTTCCCTTTATTAATGCAAAATGTTCTGATCCATCTAATAAATTTTCAAAAATTTTTATTTTATATTTTTGTTTTTGTACTACGATGTTAGAAATTTTCTTTAACTTTATTAATTTTTCTTTTTTTAAACGATAAGCAATTAAATCTTCGATCTTGGCAATTTTTAAATTATGTTTTTTTGAAAATTTAAATAATTGATCTCCCTTAGCCATAGAACCATCTTCGTTCATAATTTCACAAATTACTGCAGCTGGTATTTTTTTTGATAATCTAGCTATATCTAATGATGCTTCTGTATGACCTGCCCTTACTAATACACCGCCTTCTCTTGATATTATTGGAAATACATGACCAGGAGTTACTATTTCTTTTTTTTTAACATTTCTTTTTGTAGCAACTCTAATTGTTCTTGCTCTATCTTTTGCGGATATACCTGTTGAAATTCCTTTTTTAGCTTCTATAGAAATTGTAAAAGCAGTTTGATTTCTTGACTGATTTACAGGTGACATATAACTTAAACCCAATTTTTTTGCCTGAGTTGAATTTAGTGTTAAACAAATTAAACCACGACCATATTTAGCCATAAAATTAATTTTTTCTGCATTTACATCAGATGCACAAAAAACAAGGTCTCCCTCGTTTTCTCTGTTTTCATCGTCAACCAATATATACATTGATTTTTTCTTGGCAGCTTGAATAATGCTTTCAATTTTACTAAATTTATTATTTTTCATTAAAATATCTTTTTACATATTTAGATAAAATATCCACCTCTATATTAACTTGATCATTTTTCTTGAGATTTGACAAATTAGTTAATTTTAAGGTGTGAGGAATGACCCAGACTTGAAAAAAATTTTTTGTAATTTTAGAAATAGTTAATGAAACACCATTTATAAGTATTGAGGCCTTTTCAATTAAATTTTTTCTAGTTTTATTATTATAAGTAAAATCAAAAACGAATGTTTTATCAATTTTTTTAATAGATTTAACTTTTGAAACAAAATCAACATGTCCATGGCATATATGACCTGAAATTTTGTGTCCAAATTTTAACGGTAGTTCTAAATTAATGTTTTGATTTAATTTTATTTTTTTAAACTTTGATCTATTTAAAGTTTCATTTGATAAATAAAATTCAATTATTTTTTCTTTGATGGAAATTAAAGTTAAACAAACTCCGTCACAACTTATGGAAATACCTAGATCACTTTTTCTTAAATTTAAATTAGATTTAATAAAAAGATTAATTCCTTTTTTTCTTTTAATTATTTTCTGAATCTTGCCCTGATTAAAAATTATTCCATTAAACATATATCTAGTAATATTTATAAATTTGATCTTTATCTAGATATGTATCAACAATTTTTTTATTCTTAAAAGAAATTTCAATACATTTTTTTAGTTTACTTATATTAATATTGCCTTTTTTGCTTATTTTTTTATCACTTTGGAATAAATAGAATTCATTAAATAATTTTTTACTTATAAAAGATTGTGTTAAATTATTGCCACCTTCAACTATAAGTGAACCGACACCATTATTATATGCAAAATTAATTACATAATTTAAATCTATATTATTATTATCAAGTTTTGATTTAATTAATTTTATTCCTTTAGATTTTAAGAATTTAATTTTTTCAATATTTGAGTTTACATAAAAAATATATGTTTTACTTCTTTTGGGGTTTTTAATTATAAAAGAATTTTTATTTATTTTTAAATTTTTATCCAAAATAAATATGATCGGAGAGTATTTGTATAAACCAGGAATTCTACATGTAAGTTGAGGATTATCTTTATTTAATGTAACTGATGATATTAAAATTGCATCCTTTTTATATCGTAATAAATGAGAAAAGTTTCTGGAATGAATATTTGAAATATATCCTTTTTTTGAATATATAAATCCATTTTTTGATAAAGCAATTTTACCTGTAACAATTGGCTTTTTATTTTTTTTATGTAAAAAATATTCTTTGTAAATTTTTAATGCATCCTTTTTTAATAAATTTTTTTTTACAATAACATTTTTTGATTTTAGTAAAGGAAATGATTTCTTTGAGGTTCTTTTATCTATATCTTCAATAGCATAAAATAATTTTTTAATTTTTGATTTTATAATTAAATCAGTGCAAGGTGGTGTTTTTCCATAATGAGTACAAGGTTCCATTGAAACATACATTGTTGAACCTTTTAAATTATTTTTACAATTTTTTATTGCATTATATTCGGCATGAGGTCTTCCCTTTACCCCTGTTTGTCCATATGAAATTATTTTTCCATTTTTTACTATCACACATCCAACGGAAGGATTAAGACCTGTTAAATCTAAATTAACTTTAGCTAAATTAATAGCTAATTTCATAAAACGATGATCAGATGAGGAAAAATTATTTTTTTTTGAAGACATCAATTTTATCTACAAATTGAATGAAATCTTTTTCTTCTCTAAAATTTCTATAAACGGAAGCAAATCTAACGTATGCTACTGGATCTAAATTTTTCAAACCATCCATAACCATAGTTCCAATTGTATTTGAGGTAATTTCACTTTGACCAAGCTCTTCTAATGACCTTGAAATATTTGTTATAAATTTTTCAACAGTATCTGTGTCTATAGGTCTTTTTTTTAACGCTATGTAAATTGATTTAGAAAGTTTTTCTCTATCAAAAGTAGATTTTCTTCCATTTTTTTTTACTACCATAATTTCTCTAAATTGAACTCTTTCAAATGTAGTAAATCTTCCACTGCATGTGCAAAGTCTTCTTCTTCTTATCGCAGTTCCATCCTCTGTTGGACGAGAATCAACAACTGATGTTTCGGCTTTTTTACAAATTGGACAAATCATTTTATCTTAAATTTTTATATATTGGAAAAGTTGAACAAAGTGAAATAACCTCTTTTCTCACCTCATCTTCAACTTTTGAATTATCATTTGGATTAGAAGATAAACCTTTTACAGTTTTAGTGATTAATTCACCAACTTTTTGAAATTCTTTTAAACCAAATCCACGAGTTGTAGCAGCTTGTGAGCCAAGTCTTATACCTGAAGTTATCATTGGACTCTCAGAATCAAAGGGTATTCCATTTTTGTTGCATGTAATGTTTGCTCTACTTAAGCTTTCAGCTGTAACATTTCCTTTAACATTAAAAGGTCTTAAATCAACAAGCATCAAGTGTGTGTCTGTTCCGCCTGAATATATTTTAAAACCATTGTTTTTTAATGTTTCTGAAAGAACTTTTGCATTTGATATAACTGATTTTATGTAATCCTTAAATTCTGGCTTTAAAGCTTCTTGAAAACCAACAGCTTTAGCAGCAATAATATGCATTAATGGTCCACCTTGGTATCCTGGAAATACAGCAGAATTTATTTTTTTACTTAATGCTTCATCATTAGTTAAAATAATTCCTCCTCTTGCACTTCTAAAAACTTTATGTGTTGTTGAAGTTACAACATGAGCGTGTTCACATGGATTAGGATACCCTTTTCCCGCAACTAGGCCTGAAAAATGGGCCATGTCAACCATAAGGTATGCACCTACTTTATCAGCTATTTCTCTAAATCTTTTAAAATCTATTAATCTCGAATATGCGCTACCACCAGCAATTATAAGTTTTGGTTTATGTTCTAACGCAAGTTTTTCAACATTATCATAATCAATAAGTTCTGACTCTTTATCAACATCATAACCTATTGGATTAAACCATTTGCCTGACATTGAAATTTTTAAGCCGTGAGTTATGTGACCACCTGAGTTTAAACTCATACCCATAAAAGTGTCACCTGGCTTGAGTAAAGCCAAAAATACGGCACCATTTGCCTGTGCTCCAGAATGAGGTTGTGCATTAGCATATTTGCAATTAAATAGTTTTTTTAATCTTTCAATAGCAAGAGTTTCTGCAACATCCACATGTTCGCATCCGTTGTAATATCTTTTACCAGGATAACCTTCTGCATATTTGTTTGTTAATACTGAGCCTTGAGCTTCTAATACGGCTTGGGAAACAATATTTTCTGAAGCTATAAGTTCTATATGTTCTTGCTGTCTATTAAGTTCTTCTTTAATAGCTTTAAATAATTCAGGGTCAGTTTTTGACAAACTATCTTCAAAAAAACCTTGATACTGAGCGTTTATGTATTCACTTTCACTAGACATAAATTATATTTTCTTAACTCTTCTCAAGTGTCTTCCACCTTCAAATTTTGTATTTAAAAAAACTCTAATTAGATTAAATGCTTTATTTTTATTAATCAATCTTGCGCCCAATGTAATGATATTTGCGTTATTATGCAATCGTGATAATTTGGTATTTTTCACGCTGTAACATAAGGCTGCTCTTATCTTTTTATTCTTATTTGCTGCTATTACCATACCTGTACCAGATCCACAAATAAGTATACCGAAACTCCCATTATTCGATGAGATTTTTTTTGATAATTTTTGTGCATAATCGGGATAATCAACTGTGTTATCAGTGGTAGGCCCAAGATCTACAATTTTTTGTTTTTTAGAAAATTTTTGAATAATACTTTTTTTTAAATTAAATCCCGCATGATCTGATGAAATAAAAATTTTTTTCAAACGCATAAATCATTATAACATTAATTTATAATTGTTTAACAGATCTTAAATTAATTAAACTTATAATCTAATACACAAGCAACTAAATGCACTCTATTTTCTTCGCCTCCATTAAAGGCATTATGATACTTTATATTATTTGTAACCCAAACAGAACCATCAGCAGGCATATGATGTGCAACTTTATCTATTACCATTATACATCCTGGATTTGTGTAAATTGGGATATGAAGTCTTGGCTCAGGATCCCTATGCCAACTAAGTGTTGATCTAGGTTCTTTTAAAAGAAGTCTAACTCTTCCTAATTTATATCTCTTTTTAAGTTCATCATAAATTTCTTCGAAGTATGTATTTTTATAGTCATTAATGAACTCGCTATATTTACTTTCGTCAATAGTAACGTCTCTTGACAATTCTTTTCCGGATGAATCTGGTTTAGTCCAATAAACTCCTCTAGCTTTGTGACCTTTTATAGAATCTGGATCATTTGGTATTTGATTCAATGGAATAGCTGCAAAATGGGGAATTCCTATACTGGTGTCAAAACCTTTTATTTTTAATACTTGATCGCATGCAGATCTTAATTTATTGATATCAAATTTTAGTTCTTGTTTTTGAAAATCATTAATTAATTGAGACATAAATTATGTAATATATTATAGATTAATATTATAAATATCACTATTGTCGCAATCAAATAAATATTTAATTGAGAATGATTATCACAGGTAGATACCCAAATCTTAGATTAAGAAGAAATAGAAAAACTGAATGGTCAAGAAGGCTAACTCAAGAAAACACACTTTCTTCAAATGATCTAGTTTTACCAATTTTTTTAATTGATGGTAAAAATAAAAAAAAGTCTATTACTTCAATGCCTGATGTCTTTAGATATAGCATAGATCGATTGACTCAAATTATTGATAAAGCTCTTTTTAAGAGAATTCCTATGGTAGCACTCTTTCCTTACACAAATACAAGACTTAAGAATCAACTTGGATCAGAAGCTTTAAATGAAGATAATTTAGTTTGTAAAGCGATCAGATTAATTAAAAAAAAATATAAAAACAAAATTGGTATTATGTGTGACGTCGCATTGGATCCATACACATCACACGGTCATGATGGGCTTTTAAATTCTGGTAAAATTTTAAACGATGAAACTGTAAAAATATTAGTAAATCAATCTTTATTGCAAGCTCAGATGGGATGTGATGTTATATCACCATCTGATATGATGGATGGTAGAATAGGAGAAATTAGAAAAGCACTTGATAAAAATAGTTTAAAAGAAGTACAAATACTTTCTTATGCAGTCAAATATGCTTCTAGCTTTTATGGTCCTTTTAGAAATGCAGTAGGATCAAAAAATATTTTAAGAGGTGATAAAAAAACATATCAAATGGACTACAGTAATAGCTTGGAAGCGATGAGAGAAGTCGCTTTAGATATTAAGGAAGGTGCTGACATGATTATGGTTAAACCTGGGCTACCTTATTTAGACATTATTAAAATGATTAAAGATAATTACAAAATACCTGTTTTAGCATATCAAGTGTCGGGTGAGTATAGTTTAATCTGCAACGGAATAAAAAAAAAAATTATAGATAAAAAAACAATAATTGAAACATTAATGTGTTTTAAGAGGGCCGGAGCAAATGCTATTATTACATATTTTGCAGATAAAATAGCTAGCGATTTAAAATAAATAAACTCGATTATTATTTTATCATATTTATAAATTCTATTCTAGATAGAGGAAAAGAAATATTGTTTGGTTTAAGAATAGATTTTTCAAGATAATCACCTACTAATTTTAAACCAATAATTAAACTTTCATTATCGATTTGATTATTTTTTTTTTCAATTAAAAAACTAGGAATTATTCTTTTTTCATTATTTCTTTGTACAAAAAATTGTCTTTGTCCATTAACAATCTCTTCATCAACAATATTTTTTAATTCTAAATCATATCCTATTAATTTTAATAATTGAAGTTCCCAAAAGATAAAATCTTTAAGCCAATCATGGTTTGTTAGTATTAAAAAAAGATTATTTATAAGATCATAAATTTTTATATTTTCTTGAGATTCAACAGTTAGTAGTTTTACAAGATTTAATGACGACATAATACAAGCAAGTTTTTGTTTATTTTCAAAAAATAATGGAGTTAAAACCTCTTCGATTTCAACCTTAATATTTCCTAACTTGCTATCATTTTTAGAACTAAAATTTAAATGTAATTTATTTCCAAGCTGTAAATAGTTTTTTATTTTTTTTGATGATGCACCAAAGATAATGCCAGATATTTTACCATGGTTTTTAGTAAAAACTTCAGCAATAACAGAATTTTCATTAAATTGATTTTTTGATAAAAGATACCCAGAGTCATTCCAATTCATTACAAATTTAAATTTTTAAGATATAGGTTAGCAGCACTTTGTTCAGCTTTTTTTTTTGAATTTCCAATACCTTCAATAAATTTAGAGTCTTTTAATCTTACAGCAATCCTAAATTCTGGCTTGTGTTTAGGTCCTGTGTGAGAAATTAATTTGTAAGTGGGAAGCAGTTTAAATTTTTTTAATGAATATTCTTGAAGTTTAGTCTTCGCATCTACAAATGTAATTTTAGATTCATCTATTAAATTTTTCCACATATGTAATATAAATTTTTCAGCTACATTAAAGCCTTTTTCATAATATACAGCTCCAATCAAAGCTTCGACACAATCAGATATAATTTTATTTTCAATTTTACTATTATTTTTTTTGTTACCTATAAAAATATATTTATCTAAATTAAGGATTTTTCCAATTTCACAACATCTATTTTTATTTACCAGAGAAGCTAATTTTTTATCTAACACTCCTTCTTTTTCCTCTGGATAAATTTCAAGTAATTTTTTTGAAATTATTAATCCTAGAATTCTATCACCTAAAAATTCTAGTTTTTCATAATTATTAAATGAATCATAACTTTTATGAGTGATGGCTTTTTTTAAATTAGAAATATTTTTAAATTTAATTTTAATTTTTTTTTGTAATTCTTTTATAGTACTTGTCATTAATTAATTAATTAATTTAAAAAATCTTTCAGTTCTTATAATTTCTTTCCATTTCCAAAATTTTAAAATACTACCAACTTTATAGTCAGATGAAAAAAATAAAATCTGAGCTTTCCCTACTAGATTATCTTTATGTACATAACCTACTTCTGATAGAAATCTACTGTCTTTTGAGCAGTCTCTATTATCACCAAGAAAGAAAAAATGATTCTTGGGGATTAAAAACTTATCAGAATTTTGAAAAGAATATTCTTTTCTATAAGTTGCTTTATATTTTTTACCGTTTGGTAGTTTTTCCTCAATTGTATTAACCTTTATTATTTGGTTACCACAAAAAATTACATCTTCTGAAGAAACTAAATTTTTAAATATTTGATTATTGTTAATATATAAATCTCCATCAATAAATTGAATTTCATCACCTGGTAAACCAATTAATCTCTTTATATAATCAGTTCTGTTATCAGCTGGTGTTTTAAAAACTATAACATCTCCTCTTTTAGGTTCAGAAAACATTAATCTGCCTTTAAAAAGGTTAGGACTAAAAGGAAAAGAATGTTTGCTATAGCCATAACTATATTTTGTTACAAATAGTCTATCACCTACTAACAAATTTGGTTCCATTGAAGATGATGGAATGTAAAAAGGTTGAAGAAAAATTGACCTAATAAAAATAGCAATTAATAAAGCATAAAATAATGTTTTTAGATTATCTATAATAAATTTTTTGGTAATCATTAGTTTTGTTGGATTATAATGAATGCAATAGAATAATTTTTTTCGTCAGATAATGATAGAAATAAATTAAAGCTTTTAATTTTAAATTTTGAAATTATAAATTTTTTAACTTTATTATTATACTTAATATTAGGTTTTCCAAGTTTATCATTAACTACACAAATATCTTTAAAATTTATATTTTTTCTGAAACCTGTTCCTATAGCTTTCATTAATGCTTCCTTTGCCGCAAATCTTTTTGAGAAATAATTAGCTTTGGATTTAGTTTTTTTAGAATTTAAAATTTCAGATTTTGTGAAGATTCTTTTGATAAAAGATTTATTCTTAATTAAATTTTTAAACCTTAAAACTTCAACAATATCTGTTCCAATACCTAAAATTTTCATTACTTGTTTATTATTTTTTTAAATTTTTTTATAACTTTTTTTATTCCTTCATTTATAGATTCACCAATTATAAAATGACCTATATTAAACTCTTCAATTTCATTAATTTTTGATAATATTTTTGCAGTTTTATAATCGATTCCATGACCAACATGAACTTCAAGACCAATTGATTTTGCAAATTTTGAACATTTTTTAATTTTTATTAGTTCGTTTTGATATTTTTTTTTAGATTTAATTAAATTAGATAATTTTCCTGTATGAAGTTCTATACATTTTGATCCAATTTTTTTTGATAAAATTATATCTTTTATATTAGGGTTTATAAAAAGACTTGTTCTTATTTTAATTATATTTAGTTCGTATATAATTTTTTTAATATTTTGGTAATTTTTTAAAATATTAATTCCACCTTCAGTGGTTATTTCTTTTCTTTTTTCAGGAACCAAACAAATGTAATTAGGTTTATATTTTAAGGCTATTTTTAAAATTTGAATATTAGCAGCCATTTCTAAATTTAAAGGGATTTTGGTTTTACTAATTTTTTTTAAGTCTAATTCTTTAATGTGTCTTCTATCTTCTCTTAAATGTATAGTAATAGAATTGGCTCCATAAGATGTTGCTAACTTAGCAACCTTAATAGGATAAGGATGGTTTTCACCTCTAGCATTTCTAATTGTTGCTACGTGATCGATATTTACACCAAGTCTTTTCATTTAAGAAGTCTACTGCCAGGAACTGTGATTGGTATTTTTTTTAGAGAAAGTGGCAAATTTTTTTTATTATATGTGGGAACTTTGATTTTGATCTGAGATACAATTTTACTTTTAATTTTTAAATTTTTTTTATCTGATCTATTAATAATACAAGCAAAGCCTAATAATTTGGCATTTGCTTTTTTAATTAAATTTACACACTCTAAGCTAGATTTTCCAGTTGTAATAACATCTTCAATAATAATAACTCTGGAATTTTTTTTTATAGAAAATCCTCTTCTTAATTTAAATTTACCTGAAACTCTCTCGCAAAAAATACTTTCTTTTTTTAGTAATTTTCCAATTTCATAACCAATGATAACTCCACCCATTGCTGGAGATAAAATTAAATCTATACTCTTAAAATTTTTTTTTACTTTTTCTGCTAATGATGTGCAGATTTTTGATGCTAAATTAGGGTAGCTTAATAACTTTGCACATTGAACATACTTTGGTGAATGTAAGCCAGATGATAATACAAAGTGTCCTTCTAAAAGAGCATTAGTTTTTTTTAAAACCACCAAAGAGTTTTTTAAAGAAAGCATATTTTTTATTTTTATGTCTTATAATTTTGAAGTTATATTCTTTTTGTTTTAGCTCACTAATAAGTTTTGTAAAGTTCTTCAAGTCATGAATTATAAGATTAAATCTAAAATTTATAGTTTTTTTTGTTTTTTCTACCATTTCTACACTTGAAATATTAACTTTATTCTCACCAATCATTGTTGTTACATCGCCTAATTTCCCTGGTTGATCGGGTAAAGAAATCCACAATGTCGTATTATATTCTCTGTGCTTTAATGTTTTTGAATTTTCTTTGTATAGCCAATATCTTCTTATTGCAGCTCTAGCCTTACCTGTTTTTGTTGATGTTACCCAATGTAAAGAGGGAGAAGCTTTTTTTGAAGTTAATACTTTAACTACATCTCCATTTCTAAGTGCACTTTGCAAAGGACTTTCTTTCCCATTTATTTCACACCCAATAGCAGCATCGCCTATCTTTGTATGAACTGCATAGGCAAAATCTATTGGAGTTGCGTCCTTAGGTAATTTTATAATCATGCCTTTTGGGGTAAAACAAAAAACATTCTCTTGGAACATTTGAAGTTTAGTATATTCATAATAATGATCTGGATTTTGATTTTTTTCTATAATTTCAACTAAATCTTTAAGCCAATCGTACTCTTTCCAAGTTAAGGAATTAAATTTTTCAGAAGATTTATATTTCCAATGTGATGCAATACCTCTTTCCGCAAATTCGTGCATAGGCATTGTTCTAATTTGAATTTCTATCGGTCTTTTATTAGGACCAATCACTGAAGTATGTATAGATTGATAATCATTTATTTTAGGGGAAGAAATATAATCTTTAAACTTGCCAGGTATACAATTGTATTTAGAATGAAATATTCCAAGTGCTTTATAACAATCTTCGATATTTTCTAAAATTATTCTAAAACCAATGATGTCAGAAATTTGTTCAAGGGAAACTCTTTTCTTTTGAACTTTTCTCCAAATAGAAAAAGGTGTTTTTTCACGCCCAAAAATTTGAGCATGAATTTTATTTTGGTTTAATAAATCACTAAATTCAAAAGAAATAGTTTTAAAGTTGTTATTTTTATCTTCTTTAATTTCATCAAGTCTACATTTTATCAACTGTCTAGCATCATTGTTTAAAACTTGAAATGAAAGATCTTCTAATTCATCTCTAATTCTATTCATTCCCATTCTATCAGCTAATGGAGCATAGATTTCCATTGTTTCTTTTGCTTTTCTTATTTGTTTATTCTCATCTTTAACAAACCGAATAGTTCTCATATTGTGAAGTCGATCTGCAATTTTTACAAGCAAAACTCTAATATCTTTAGATGTAGCTAAAATTAATTTTCTAAGGTTTTCTGCTTTGGAATTTTCACCTGCTTTATTTTCAAATTCAGAAATTTTGGTTACGCCATCAACCAAGTCTGCAACTTCTCGTCCAAATTCTTCTTTAATAGTTTCATAAGTAGCATGTGTATCTTCAATTGTGTCATGTAAAAGACCAGTAGCTATTGTTGCGCTGTCTAATTTTAAATCTGATAATATATCTGCTACGGCAATTGGATGTATAATATAAGGTACACCTTCATCTCTTTTTTGTGTTTTGTGAGCTTTTAATGCAAATTCATAAGCTTTATTTAAAGTTTCTGGATTAAAAAACTTATTATAAGATTTTACTTTAATTATTAAATCCTCTGATTTTAACATATTTCTATTATATCACTAATTTAGATTTGTTTAATAGAACTAAGCGTTTTAACGTCTAATTTGTTTATTAAATGGCCAATTTTCTTTTTATTTTTAGGGTGTACCCATTTTTTATTGATCTCAAATAAAGGTATTAACACAAAATTTCTTTCGGTAAGTCTTAAGTGTGGAATTTTTATTAAATCATTATTAATTTTAAAGGAATAAATTTTACTGTTAAAATCAATAATATCAATATCACAAGTTCTTGGTTTATTTTTTTTAGTCTTAACCCTACCCAAAGATTTTTCAATTTTTGTAATTTCTATAAATAATTCTGAAGGTAATAAGTTAGTTATGACTTGAATAACTATATTATAATATGGTGGATAATTATTGTTTGGCCAAGATGGAGATTCATAATAGGATGAGCACTTAATTATACTAATTGAATTGGCTTCAAGTAAGTATTTAGCTTTTTCTATATTAATTATTTTATTACCAAGATTAGATCCTAGGCTAAGATATGCTGTATTAACTTGATTTTCTAAAGTATCTTGCTTTATCACGGTTCCAATCTTTTGTTTTTTTAGTCTGCCTTTTGTCGTATTGTTTTTTTCCTTTTGCGATCGCAATTTCAATTTTTGCGTTTCCTTTTTTAAAATACATTTTTGTAGGAATTAAAGTAAAGCCATCTCTATTAACCTTTCCAATTAATTTATTAATTTCTCTTTTACTGAATAATAGTTTTCTTTCATCTGTTGGATTGTGATTTGAATAACTTGCTTGCTTGTACATAGGTATATGTGAGTTTATTAGAAATATTTCACCTTCTTTTTCAATAGCATATGACTCAGCAATATTAATTTTCCCGTCACGAATAGATTTAATTTCAGATCCTTTCAAAACTATCCCTGCTTCAATTAATTCATCAAAAAAAAAATTAAAGCTAGCTTTTCTATTTAGGCAAATAATTTTTAAACCATTATTGGTTTTTTTTTTCATTTGTTAAATTAACTGCGCTGAACTTAGTGCCTTTTTAACTTCTTCTTGTGAATTTTTTGTAATTCTTACTAATGGCAATCTAACTTCATCACCACATAGACCAAGAAGTTTTGCTGCATATTTAACTGGACTAGGGTTGCTTTCAATAAACAGGGTATTATGTAAAGGTTGTAATATTTGATCTAATCTTTGAGCTTCTTTAAATTCATTGTCAGAATTAGATTTAGAAAATTTTTGAAATTCAGAACATAGTTTTGGTGCTATATTTGCTGTTACGCTAATTGAACCTACTCCACCACGTTTATTAAATTCAAAAGCATTATCATCATTACCAGTGAGTTGAATAAATTCATTTCCCATTTTTGCTTTTTGCTGATCAACTCTATTTAAATCACCTGTGGCATCTTTAACGCCAACTATGTTTTTTAATTCAAATAATCTTGCCATGGTGTCAACTGACATATCTACTACAGATCTTGAGGGTATATTGTAAATGATTATTGGCAATCCACAATTGTCATTGATTGATTTATAATGCTGATATAAACCTTCTTGGGTAGGCTTATTATAATATGGAGTTACTATTAAAATACCATTAGCTCCTGCTTTTTCAGCATGCTTCGACAATGATATTGCTTCCTCTGTCGAATTTGACCCTGTGCCAGCAATTACTGGGACTTTATCTTTAGTTTCTGAAACACATAACTGAATAACTTTTTGGTGCTCATCGTGACTAAGAGTTGGTGATTCTCCTGTAGTTCCAGCAGGAACCAATCCATTAGTGCCATTTTCAAGATGAAAATTAATTAATTTTATATAATTATCTTCATCTAGCTTATTATTTTTAAATGGAGTAATTAAAGCAACATTTGAACCTTTAAACATAAATATTTATAACATAGATTGCATATTCATTTTATATTTTATGATAACTAAATACATAAAGTTGATAGCGATAAATATAGTTATTTTCTTTAGTTTTCAATCAACTTTTGCGGATGAGCTTATTTATCCAAAGAAAAAACCTATTTTATCATCTGAGACATTAGAAAAAAAAATATTAAAGAACATTTTAATTCCACCAGAAAAACCATTTCAGATTGAAAATAAAGAAATTGCTAAAATCGAAAAAATTACAAAAAAAGAAAAAATTGCTAAAATTAATGGAATCATAATACCGAAGAATAAGCCACTAGTAGTAAGAAAACAATCTTCAAGAACAAAAAAAACATCAAAATATTATAGCGACAGAGATTATGCTTATGCGAAACAAGCAATTAAATTTATGGAAAAAAGTAACTGGAAAGATGCTATCAAAATTGCAAAAAAAGCTAGGGCTAAATCCATATATAATTTTATTCAATGGAAACATTTATTAACGACAGGAAATAGAGCAAGTTTTTATGAATACAAAGAATTTTTACAAAAAAATAAAAATTATCCAAGAATTGAAAGAATTAAATACTTAGCAGAACATAAATTATCAAATCAAATACTTGACCCAAAAGAAATAGTAAATTGGTTTAACAATAAGGAACCTTTAAGTGGGTATGGAACAATGATATTGGGTGAAAGTTTAATTTTGCTTGGAGAAAAGTCAAAAGGAATTTCTTTAATTAAAAAAGGATTTATTAAAGCTGATTTAACAAAATCAAACTTATCTTTCTTTAGAAAAAAATATAAAAAATATTTAAATAAAGAAGATTATATAAAAAGAGCTGACTTTCTTGCTTGGGAAAATAAACATTGGGATCTTAAAAGAATGATTAGATATCTGCCTAAAGATTATAAGCTTTTATATACCGCAAGACAATTATTAATGAGTAAATCATATGGTTTTGATAATGCTATCAAAAAAGTTCCTAGTAAATTAAAAAATGATGCAGGATTGAATTACGACAGGTTAAAATGGAGAAGAAAAAAAGGAAGATTAGATAGTTCTTTAGAAATTTTATTAAAAATTCCCAACACTAAAGATTATATGGTAAGGCCTGATAAATGGTGGAAGGAAAGATCAATAATAGCAAGATCACTTATATACAAAAAAAAATATGAAACTGCTTATAAAATAACTAGTAAACACGGCCTTTCTGAAGGCGCAGAGTATGCTGAGGCTGAATGGATAAGTGGATGGATTGCTTTAAGTTTTTTAAATGACCCACTTTTAGCAAAAGAACATTTTGAACGGTTTTATAATAATGTTGGATACCCTATTAGCTTGTCTAGAGGTGGATATTGGCTAGGTAGAACTTACGAAAAAATAGGAAATAAAGAAGAATCATTTAAGTGGTACAAAAAAAGTGCAAAATATTTAACAACTTATTATGGGCAATTATCTTATTTAAAAATATATCCAAATGTGATGTTTGAACTTAATTCTCAAATGGATGTTGATAAAAATTATGCTGAAAGTTTTTACAAAAATAAATTGGTTGCAACTGTTCATCTTCTAGATGAATTAAAAAAAAATAAATATTCAAAACATATATTAAGACATCTTGCTAATGATAATGTAGAGAAAGGAAGTGAGATTTTAGCCTTAAGATTAGCTACTGATATATCTAGATTTGATTTTGCAATTCAAATTTCAAAAATAGCCTCTTACCAAAAGAGATTTCATAATAAATTTAACTACCCAATTATTAGTACACCAAAAGTAATTGGAAAAAGAAAAATTCCAGATTCTGCTTTTATTCTAGCTATTATAAGACAAGAAAGTGAATTTGATACTAGTGCAAATAGCCATGCAGGAGCAAAAGGACTTATGCAAATAATGCCTTACACTGCAAAAACTGTAGCAAAGCAAGCTAAGCTTCCTTATTCTAAGTCTAAACTTACTAAAAATCCCGAGTATAATATTAATTTAGGTTCATTTTACATAGCTGGTTTATTATTAGAATATGAAGGTTCTTACCCATTTGCTATAGCAGCATATAATGCTGGACCAAAAAGAGTAAAACAGTGGAAAAAAATTAACAAAAACCCTCAAAAAGATCAAGTTGACTATGTTAATTGGATTGAGTTAATAAAATTTAAAGAAACAAGAAATTATGTTCAAAGGGTTTTGGAAAATTACAATGTCTATAGATACATTTTAGAGCAAAAACCAATCAAACTTAAAGAATTTTTTAAAGATGATCCTCTTTATTAATGGCGGAAAGGGAGGGATTCGAACCCTCGGTACATCTTTCGACGCACGACGAGTTAGCAACCCGTTGGTTTAAACCAGCTCACCCACCTTTCCGTGTCTAACTATGTAGCTTGAAATCGTTGAATATTCAATATTAATCAAGTATTTTTGGCAAAAAATGAAAAATAAATATTCAATATTTTCTATAATTAAAAATGCTTTTTCTTACCATGAAAATTGGCAAAAGGCATGGAAAGACCCTACACCAAAAAAAGAATATGATGCAGTAATTGTTGGTGGTGGTGGTCATGGCTTAGCAACAGCTTTTTATTTAGCAAAAAAACATAATATGAAAAATATTGCTGTCGTTGAAAAAGGTTGGATTGGTGGAGGTAATACAGGAAGAAATACAACAATAATAAGATCTAATTATTTATGGGATGCTAGCGCAGGACTTTACGATCATGCTTTAAAAATATGGGAAGGTTTATCTCAAGAATTAAATTACAATGTAATGTTTAGTCAACGAGGTGTTATGAATTTGGCTCATAACCTTCAAGATATAAGAGATTTAAAGCGAAGAACTCACGCTAATAGACTTAATGACATTGATGCTGTTTGGTTAAACACAAATGAAGTAAAAAAATTTTGTCCAATTATAAATACTTCACCTGATATTCGTTATCCTGTTTTAGGTGGCACACTTCAAAGAAGAGCTGGAACAGCAAGACATGATGCAGTTGCTTGGGGTTATGCAAGAGGAGCCGATGAAATGGGAGTTGATATAATACAAAATTGTGAAGTAAAAAGCATTAAAATAAATGGTGGTAGTGTTGAAGGTTTAGAAACATCAAAAGGTTTGATTAAAACTAAAAAAGTCGGTGTAGCTGCAGCAGGCCACTCTAGTGTTATTGCAAACATGGCTGGCTTAAGATTGCCTTTAGAAAGTAAGCCTCTTCAAGCATTAGTGTCGGAGCCTGTTAAGCCTATTATTGACACTGTAGTAATGTCTAATGCTGTTCATGCTTATATTAGTCAATCAGATAAAGGCGAACTAGTAATTGGTGCTGGAACAGATGATTATGTTTCTTACTCACAAAAAGGAAGTCATCAAATTGTTGAAGGTACATTAAATGCAATATTGGAACTATATCCAATGTTTAGTCGTATGAGAATGTTAAGGCAATGGGGGGGAATTGTTGATATTTGCCCTGATGCAAGCCCTATTATAAGTAAAACATCTATTAAAGGTTTATATTTTAATTGTGGTTGGGGTACAGGTGGATTTAAAGCAACACCTGGTTCAGGTGATTTGTTTGCACACACAATAGCAAATGATGAACCACATAAACTAAACGCTGCCTTCAATATTAATAGATTTATTAGCGGTGATTTAGTTGACGAGCATGGAGCAGCAGCGGTAGCACACTAAATGTTTATAATTAATTGTCCTTATTGCGGTGAAAGAGATCAAAGTGAGTTTAAAGCTGGCGGAGAAGCTCATATTGAAAGACCCAAACAACCAACCGAACTTAGTGACAATCAATGGGCTGAATATTTATTTATGAGAAAAAATATTAAAGGCATTCAATTTGAAAGATGGAATCATGCACATGGATGTAGAAAATGGTTTAATATGGTTAGAGATACTTCAAATGATAAAATTCACTCAGTTTATAAAATGAGTGAAAAACCACCCAAAGAATAAATATGTTAGAATCTTTAAGAATTAAATCTAGCGAATATATCGATGAAACTACAAGAATTTCATTTAAATTTGATAATAAAACCTATTTTGGTTTTAAGGGAGATACTTTAGCTTCCGCATTGTTAGCTAATAACATTCATTTAGTTGGAAGAAGTTTCAAATATCATAGACCTAGAGGAATAATGACAGCTGGATCTGAAGAACCTAACGCTATAATTCAAGTAGGTAATGATAAAGCTCTAACCGAACCTAATGTAAGAGCTACAGAGCTTGAAATTTATGAGGGCTTAGAAGTCTCCAGTCAAAACTGTTGGCCTAGTGTTAATTTTGATATAGGTGGAATAAATAACTTATTATCGCCTTTTCTGCCAGCAGGTTTTTATTATAAAACTTTTATGTGGCCATCAACTTTCTGGGAAAAATATGAGTACTTAATAAGACACTCTGCTGGTTTAGGAAAATCTCCAACAAAAGCTGATCCCGATATATATGATCATAGGTATGTTCATTGTGATGTACTTGTAATTGGAGCTGGAATATCAGGAGTTATAGCAGCTAAAACCGCTGCAAAAAATAATCTTAAAACCTTACTGGTCGATGAAAAAAGCGAATTAGGTGGAACAACAATTTATCAGAATTCAGAAAATTACATAATTGAAAACCAAATATCATCTAATTGGTTAAAAAAAGAAATCAAAGAATTAAAACAATTAAGTAATCTGAAAATTAAAACAAGAACAAGTGTAGCTGCCTTTCATGGTTATAATTTTTTATTAGCTAGAGAAAATTTAACTGATCATTTAAATAAAAATGAAAAAAAAGGAAAGATAAGACAAAGACTTTTAAAAATTAGAGCAAAAAAAGTAATTATTGCAACTGGAGCGCTAGAAAGACCTTTGATATTTAATAATAATGATAGACCTGGAATAATGCTTTCTTCTGCAGTTAAAAGATATGCCGATTACTATGGAGTTATATCTGGAAAAAATACTGCTTTTTTTACAAATAATGATAGTGCATACGAAGGCGCAATATCACTTAATAAAAAAGGAATTAAAGTTGAAGCTATTATTGATATTAGAGAACAATCAAATTCAAAAATTGTTAAAGAAGCAATCAATCTTGGAATTAAGATTTATTGGTCTCACAGCGTAGTAGATACCAAAGGATATAAAAGACTAAAAGAAATTTCTATAATGGAACTTTCAAAAGATAATCAATCAGTAGTTGGTGCAAAAAAAAATATTAAGTGTGATTGTTTAGGAATTGCTGGTGGGTGGACACCTGCTGTTCATTTATTTACACAATCTGGAGGTAAATTAAAATTTAATGAAGAAGATCAAGTATTTCTACCAAATGAATATCCGTCTGAACAAATTAGTGTTGGTTCTTGCAATGGAGATTTTGAGTTAGATAAAATAATCAAAAATTTATCAATTTCATTGAAAGATTTTTTAAAAATTGAAAAAACTGATTATGATAATCTAAATATAGAGTGTTCATCTGAAGTTTCTAAAAAAAATATATGGTTACTTCCTTCAGATAGAGCTATTGGAAAAACAAAGCCATTTGTTGACTACCAAAATGATACTACTGCTAAAGATATAAAGTTAGCCTTAAGAGAAGGTTTCAGATCGATCGAACATGTTAAACGATACACAACAACAGGAATGGGTACTGATCAAGGTAAACTTGGGAATATGCATGCTTTAGGTATCATAGCTGATACAACTGGCATAAGAATGAGTGAATTGGGAACAACAACATTTAGACCTCCCTACACTCCTTTGGCATTTGGAACAATAGTTGGAAGAAATGTTGGTGAATTTTTTGATATATTTAGAAAAACACCAATTAATGATTGGCATGTGCAAAATAATGCGGAATTTGAAAACGTTGGTCAGTGGAAACGTGCTTGGTACTATCCAATAAATGGTGAAAACATGCATGAAGCTGTACAAAGAGAAAGTAAAGCAGCAAGAGATAGTGCCGGGATACTTGATGCATCAACACTTGGTAAAATAGATATACAAGGAAGTGATGCTTCAGAATTTTTAAACCGTGTTTATACAAATGCCTGGTCTAAGCTACCCATTGGTAAATGTAGATATGGGCTAATGCTTAATGAAGATGGAATGGTTTATGACGATGGAGTAACAACAAGATTAAATGAAAATCATTACATAATGACTACTACAACTGGTGGAGCCGCAAATGTGATGAGTAAACTAGAAGATTATCTTCAAACAGAATGGCCAGAATTAGAAGTTTATCTTACATCTGTTACAGATCATTTTGCTACTATTAGTATCTGTGGTCCAAATAGTAAAAAAATTTTATGCAAAATTATCCCTGAACTAGATTTATCAGACGAAAATTTTCCTCACATGTCGTTTAAAAATACAAAAATTGCAAAAGTAAATTGTAGAGTAATGCGAATTAGTTTTACTGGTGAGCATAGTTACGAAATCAACATTCAAGCAAATTATGGAAATTCTGTATGGGAAAAATGTATGGAAGCTGGAAAAGAATTTAATATTACTCCATATGGAACAGAAACTATGCACTTACTTAGAGCTGAGAAAGGTTTCATTATAGTTGGACAAGATACAGATGGAACAATGACACCTATAGATTTACAAATGGATTGGATTGTAAGTAAGAAAAAATATGACTTTATTGGAAAAAGATCCTTATATAGATCAGATACAATTAGAGAAGATCGAAAGCAACTAGTTGGATTGATTACTGAAGATCCAAAAGAAGTTTTAGAAGAAGGTGCACAAATAATTTCTGAATTAAACAAGAAACCCATTGAAATGTTGGGTCATGTAACTTCAAGCTACTATAGTCCAAATCTAAATAAATCTATTGCTTTAGCTATTGTGCGTAGTGGCAAAAATATGATGGGAAAAAAATTATTTATACCAATGGAAAATAAAACAATTAATGTAACTGTAGCAAATCCTGTTTTTTTAGATAAGGAGAATAAAAGATTAAATGCTTAATTATAATTCACCTATAAAAGAAAATAAGAATTACAATGATTTAACTATTAAAGAAATTGTACCTATATTGAAAATAAATATTAGAGGCAAAAAAAGAGAATTTTTTGCAAGCGTAGGTAAAATCTTAAATATGATTTTACCAACAGAAGCTAACACTTCTTCTGCTAATGATAAATATACATCAATATGGTTGAGCCCAGATGAATGGATGATTCATTCAAATAATCCAATTGAAAATAATAATAGTTATGAATTAGAAGAATCATTGTACGCAAATATTTCTAAAAATAACCTTGGTTCAGTTTCAGACGTTACTGATCAATTTGTAATGATTAACATGGAAGGAAAAGAAATATTTGAATTATTAAGTTCAGGTTGCCCTTTAAATTTTAATGAATTTAAAGAAAAAAAAGGATCAACTGCTCAAACAATTTTAAACCATATAGATGTAATAATTCATCATAAAAACAGCAATAATGTTAATTTATTTGTTAGAAGATCATTTTCTGAACATTTATGGACTTGGATAAAAGATGCTTCTTCAAGATTGTAAATTTTTTTTTATATAAAAAGTTACAAAAATTAATAAAGAAATTACAAATATCCAGTTAAACAAACAGTAACTCCAAAAAAAAGTCTTGAAAGTTCCTCCAATAAAATTTGCAAATATTATAGTCGGTATTGGCAACAAAACATTACGGATAATATTTAAAAACATTGAAAAATGAGATTTTTTAATTGCCATGAAAAAACCATTACTGATAAAAAAAATTGGATAAGTAGGAAAGATTAAAGCTGAAATCTTTAAATAAATTGTACCATAGTAAATTACAACTAAATTGTTAGTAAAAAGTCCAACAATTTTATCTGCACTTAAAAATATAATTATTCCTGCTATAATCATGATTATAAAACCATAAATAATTGCAAGGTAATAAGATTGATTAATTCTTTCAAAATGTTTAGCACCAAAGTTTTGACCAATTATAGATATTATTGCAGTATTTAAACCTAATACAGGAAGCAAAAGTATTTGTTCAAATCTAGTAGCAGAACCATAACCAGCGGTTGCAAATTCTCCAAAAATCGAAATATACCAGAGAATAATTAAGTTACCTATAGATATCATAAATAATGCTGCTGAAATTGGTGCAGATTGAAAAAAAATTCTAGTTAAATAAGTGCTACTCGGTAAAAAATGTTTTATTGAGATACCATTAGTTGAAGATGATTTAATAATTTTTGACAATAAAATTAAAAATGCAATTATCTGAGAAATAATTGTTGCTACACCTATACCAGTCATTCCCATAGGGGGTATAAAACCATAACCAAATATAAATAAAGGATTTAAAAAAATGTTTAAAATAAAACTTAAAATCAAGACATTTCTAAAAGTTTTAGTATCACCTTCTGCATGTAAAAGAGAATTTAAAGAAACAACACTGATAAAAACTAATGAGCCTGAAAAAATTACATTTGTATATTGAAGTCCCAAACTTATAACTTCATTAGTAGATCCCATCATAGCAAAAATATCTGCCGCATAATAAAGGCCAATAAAAGTTATAATTATTGATAAAATAATTCCATAAATAATTGTTTGACCAAAATATATTAAAATATTTTTTTTATTTTTTTCACCTATACTATTTGCAATAAGAGAAGTTCCAGCTACTGTTACACCAACACATGCAGCAATGATTATAAAATATATTGGAAAAGATTTTGCAAGAGCAGAAAGTGCATCTGGAGAAATTTTTCCAGCAAAAAATGTATCAACAACATTAAAAAGTGTTTGGAATAAAGTCCCAACACTAGCTGGTATAGCTATTTTTCTTAAAAGTGGTCCGATAGGATCTTTAATTAGATTCAATGATTTAGACAATTTTTCCTCAGTTAAATTCTTTTTGGAATATATGCTTTGTTCCTGTTTTTTTAGCAAGATCTATTTGTCTTTGCCTCATTCTAAATCTTTCCTTTTGAACTTTTGTTAAATTATCGTGACAACTAGCACAAGAAACTCCTTTTTCATATTTTTTTGACTTCTTATCCTTTGATGAAATAGGTTTTCTACAACCACTACACATTGAATAACTCCCTGCAATAAGACCATGTTTTAGGCTTATTCTGTTATCAAAAACAAAACACTCACCTTTCCATAAACTTTCTTTTTTATTTATCTTTTTTAAATAATTAAGAATTCCACCTTTTAATTGATAAACATTTATAAATCCTTTGTTTTTTAGAAATACTGAAGCCTTTTCACATCTAATTCCACCAGTACAAAACATGGCTATAGGTTTTTTTTTATTAAGCTTATTTAAATATTTTGGAAATTCTCTAAAATTATTAACATCAGGATTAATTGATCCTTTAAAAGTACCAACATTATATTCAAAAGATTTTCTAGAATCTAAAATAATTGTATCTTTATTTTTAATTAAACTGTTCCATTTTAAAGGTTCAATATAATTATTTTTACTTTTATTTTTTAAAGTAAGATGAAGACCCATGGGAACAACTTCATTTTTAATTTTAACTTTTCCTCTGTGGAAAGGTTGAAATTTACTTTTAGAAAAATTATCACTATCAAAATTTTTAAAACCAAACATTTTTTTAATATTGCTTTTTATTTTTATTAAGTCTGACAAATTGCCTGAAATAGTAGCATTTATACCTTCTCGTGATAGTATTATTGTTCCTCGAATATTTTTATTAACTAAATATTTTTGAAGTAAGGATTTATGTTTTTTTAAAGATTTAAGTTTATAAAACTTATAAAAACCAAAAACACTAAACATTATAATTTTCTACAAACGGTTAAACCATCGCCGAGTGGCATTATTATTTGTTCTGTTCTTGAGTCATTATTAACGTATAAATTAAAATTTCTCATATCAATAGTAAATTTATCATTTTTAGTTTCATCAACAACATCACCATACCACAAAACATTATCTATTATAATCAATCCTTCTTTATTTAAAAGTTCTATAGATTTGTCATAGTAATTTTTATAATTTTCTTTATCTGCATCAATAAAAATCATATCAAATTTTCTATTATTTTTTATTAAATCTTTTAAGCAATCAAGAGCTGGTCTAGTGATCATTTCAATTTTTTTATCTTGATTTGCTTTTTTAAAAAAATTATTTGCAACTTTATTAGTTTTTTCGTTTTTATCTAAAACTATAAGCTTTCCATCTGATGGAAGTGCTAAAGAAATTGTAATTGCACTTAATCCTGTAAAAGTTCCTATTTCTAAAACTTTTTTTATCTTTATTGTTTTAATTATTAGATGTAAAAAATGACATTGCGATATTGCAATTTGCATTCTTTTAATATCGCCAAGACTTTCATTATATTTTATGATTTCTTTTTGAATTGGATTTAATTGATAACTAAACTTGTTAATATAACTCTCTATTTTATCCGTAATCTTTAGGTTCTTTCCCATAAGATTAAAGTTTTTTCTTTAATATATCGTTTACTAATTGTGGATTAGCTTTACCATCAGAAGCTTTCATTACTTGACCAACAAAAAATCCAAAGAGCTTATCTTTTCCTGATTTATATTCTTTTACTTTTTCAGGATTATCGGAAATTACCTTTTTAATTAATGCTTCTATGGCTTTAGGGTCGCTTTCTTGTTTTAAGCCTTTCTTTTCCACTATTTTTTGAGGGTCTATATCACCATCCATCATGATTTCAAAAACTGTTTTGGCTATTTTACCTGAAATAGTTCCGTCTTTGATGAGGTTGATTAATTTAGATAAATTTTTAGAACTTACAGGGCTTTTTGATATTTCTAAATTTTGGTCATTTAAAACAGCAAATAACTCTCCTGTAATCCAATTCGTTGCTAATTTAACATCAGATTCTTTAATGACATCTTCAAAATATTTTGAAGTCTCTATATCAGAAACCAATATTGTTGCTTCGTATGGAGATAATTTAAATTTTTCTATGAATCTTTTTTTCTTTTCATCTGGTAGCTCTGGAATATCTGATTTAATTTTTTTTATAAAATCATCGGTAACTTCTAATGGTAATAAATCTGGATCTGGAAAATATCTATAATCATGAGCATCTTCTTTAGATCTCATTGATCTCGTTTCATTTTTTTTTGTATCAAATAGTCTAGTTTCTTGATTAATGTTTTTACCATCTTCAATTAAATCTACTTGTCTATTGGCTTCATAATGAATAGCCATTTGCATAAATTTAATAGAATTTACATTTTTGATTTCACATCTAGTACCAAGTTTATCTGACCCCTTAATACGTACAGAAACATTAACATCTGCTCTTAAAGAACCTTCTTGCATATTTCCATCACAAGTACCTAAATATCTCATAATTGACCTTAATTTTTTAATATAAACATTTACTTCGTCTGGTGATCTTAAATCTGGTTTGCTAACTATTTCCATTAAAGCCACTCCTGATCTATTTAAATCTACCAAAGTGTTTTGCGGGTCTATATCATGAATACTTTTTCCAGCATCTTGTTCTAAATGAAGTCTCTCTATTCCAACTTCTTTTTGACCATTAGGCATATCAAGGATTACAATACCCTCACCTACTATTGGATATTTAAATTGAGAAATTTGATAACCTTGTGGAAGATCAGCATAAAAATAATTTTTTCTATCAAAAACTGATCTTTTATTTATATGAGCTTTTAAACCTATGCCTGTTTTAATAGCCTGTTTAACACAAAACTCATTAATAACTGGAAGCATTCCTGGAAAAGCAGCATCCACTAAACTTACTTGCGTATTTGGTTCTGCTCCAAATTTTGTTGAAGAAGATGAAAAGAGTTTAGAGTTCGATGTTACTTGAGCATGAACTTCTAATCCAATAATTACCTCATAAGTATTTTTATTTCTTAAGATTAAATATTCAGAATTTTCTTTGTTCATTTAATCCACCAGTCAGTAATTTTATTTTTAAAATTTATTTTTTCTTCCATAGCAAAAGCTATATTTAGAATATTTTGTTCATCAAACGCTTTACCTATAATCTGTAATCCTAAAGGGTAACCTTTAGCATCCAAACCTCCTGGTATTGAAATAGCTGGTAGTCCCGCTAAGTTAACAGGTACAGTAAATATATCATTTAAATACATTGAAACTGGATCATTAGTTTTTTCACCAATTTTAAAAGCAGAACTTGGTGTTGATGGTGTTAAAATTGCATCTACTTTTTTATAAGCCTCATCAAAATCATTTTTAATTAATTTTCTAACTTTTTGTGCTTTTAAATAATAAGCATCATAGTAGCCAGATGATAAAACGTAAGTTCCAATCATAATTCTTCTTTTGACTTCATCACCAAAGCCTTCTGACCTAGTTTTTTCGTACATATCAATCAAATTTTTACCAATAGATCTAAATCCATATTTGACGCCATCATATCTTGCTAAATTTGAAGAAGCTTCTGCAGGAGCAACAATATAATAAGTCGCTAATGCATAATTAGTATGGGGTAATGAAATATCAATAATTTCAGCACCACAATCTTTAACATATTCAATCCCTTTGGACCAAAGCTCTTCTATTTCTTTTGGCATACCATCAATTCTATATTCATTTGGAATACCAATTTTTTTACCTTTGATATTATTTGTAAGTTCTGAACTATAATTATTACGTTTAAAGTCAATAGATGTAGAATCTTTACGATCATATGTGCTTATAACTTCTAACAATAATGAACAATCCCTTACATCTTTTGACATAGGGCCTGCTTGATCTAATGAAGAAGCAAAAGCTACTATTCCATATCTAGAGCAACTACCGTAAGTAGGTTTAAGTCCAACTGTTCCTGTAAATGAAGCAGGTTGTCTAATTGATCCGCCAGTGTCAGTACCGATAGTTACTGGAGTTAGGTTCCCAGCTAAAGCTGAAGAAGATCCACCAGATGATCCTCCAGGCACAAGATTTTGGTTAATTGGATTTTGAACATTACCAAAAAAACTAGTTTCATTAGAAGATCCCATTGCAAATTCATCACAGTTTAATTTCCCAAGAAGAATTGCACCTTCATTCCAAATATTTTGAGATACAGTTGACTCATATGTTGGAATAAAATTATTTAAAATTTTACTACCAGCTGTGGTTTTTATCCCATTTGTACAAAATAAATCTTTAATTGCCATTGGTACTCCCGGTAATTTTAAATCAAAATTTGGTTTATCATCAAATATTTTTGATTTTTCCAATGCAGTAGAAAAATCTTCTGTAATAAATGCGTTTAATAATTTTGACTTTTCCGATCTATCAACAAATGCTTTTGTAACTTCTTGTGAAGAAATTTTTTTTTCTTTAATATTTTTAATTATTTCAGATAAAGTTTGAGATGTAATATCTGACATTATTCTACAACTTTTGGGACTACAAAAAAATCTTCGTTTTTTTCTGGAGAATTTTTTAATATTTGATTTTTAATATTCTTACTTTTAACCTCGTCAGATCTAAATTTTAAAGTAGTTTCAGCAATTGAAGTTAAAGGTTCAATATCTTTCGTTTTCAGCTCATTTAATTTTTCAATAAACTCAAAAATAGAGTTTAAATCACCTTCTAATTTTTTTGCTTTTTCATCATCAACAGATATTCTTGATAATTTTGATATGTGTTTTATTGTTTTAAGATCGATTGTCATGTGATAATTAAATATGTCGAAAACTATCACTTAAGTTAAAAATATACAATATGATGACCATAGAAGAATTAAAAAAAAATCAGACAAAAAAATCCAGATTACTCGGTTTAGACTTGGGCTCTAAAAGAATCGGTGTCTCAATTTGTGATGACGAACAATCAATAGCTACTCCATATAAAACAATTAATAAAACCAATATTGAAAAAATGATAAAAGAAATTTTAGTAATTATTGAAGATAATAATATTGGTGGGATTATAATTGGTAATCCTATAAATATGGATGGATCTGTAGGAAGATCCTCTCAGTCAGTTAAAGATGTAGCCTCAATTATCACGAAATCAGTTAACTTACCAATATGCTTATGGGATGAAAGATTATCCACAACTGGAGCTTTTAATCTTTCCAGTCAATTAGACATTAATGTTTCGAAAAAAGTGAAAAATATTGATCAAAATGCAGCAGCTTTTATTCTTCAAGGGGCAATTGATTATTTAAACAATTAACACTTGCATATATAGAGTGTTAGAGCTATAGAGTTTGTTTTAATGGCAATATCAACTAAAAAAGCTATTAAAATTTCACAAAAACATCTTCTAGGAATTCAAGATTTATCAATTTCAGATATAAAATTAATATTATTTGAGTCTAAAAAATTTATATCACTTAATAGAAGCTCTAGTAAAAAAATTGATGTTCTAAGAGGAAAAACACAAATTAATCTTTTTTTTGAACCTTCTACAAGAACACAAAGTTCATTTGAACTTGCAGGCAAAAGACTTGGTGCAGATGTTATGTCAATGAATATTACAAATTCTGCGATAAAAAAAGGAGAGACTTTGATTGATACAGCAATGACTTTAAATGCAATGCATCCTGATATCATAGTCATAAGACATCAAGACTCAGGTGCATGTAACCTTCTTTCACAAAAAGTTAATTGTGCGGTTCTTAATGCTGGTGATGGAAGAAGAGAACATCCTACCCAAGCATTACTAGATGCTTTAACGATTATTGATAGAAAAAAAAAAATAGAAGGATTAAAAATAGCAATATGTGGTGACATACTTCACTCAAGAGTTGCTAGATCAAATATATATTTACTTAATATGCTTGGTGCAGAAGTAAATATTATTGCACCATCAAATCTAATACCAAATGATATAGAGCGTTTAGGTGTTAACATCTTTACTAATATGAATAAAGGAATTAAAGATTGTGACATTGTAATGATGCTGCGGTTACAAAACGAAAGAATGACAAGTTCGTTTTTGTCATCTAATAGAGAATATTATGAATACTATGGCCTTACACCTAAAAAATTAGAAAATGCAAAAAAAGATGCTTTAATAATGCATCCCGGGCCAATGAATAGAGGTATAGAAATTGATACACATTTAGCGGATGATATAAATAAAAGTGTAATCAAAGAACAAGTCGAACTTGGAGTTGCAGTAAGAATGGCTTGTTTAAAAATTTTTTGCGGAAAATGAAAAAAAAATATTTTTTAAATGGAAACATAATCGATCCTTTTAATTCTAAAAATGAGAAAGGAGGATTAATTATTGGAGAAAATGGCAAAATTGAAGCAGTTGGAAAAAAAGTAAATCAAAATAATATTCCTGCAAGAGAAAAAATTATTGATTTAAAAAATAAATACATATTTCCTGGCATAGTAGATATGCGAGTTTTTGTTGGAGAACCTGGTTATGAATATAAAGAAAATTTTAGAACATTAAGTAACGCAGCGTTATCTGGTGGCGTAACTTCAGTTGTAACAATGCCAAACACAGATCCTATCATAGACAATGTTTCAATAGTAGATTTTTTAAAAAGAAGAGGAAGAGATAAAGCTAAAATAAATATATTCCCTTCTGCGTCTCTAACTAAAAATACAGAAGGATCTAATATGACAGAGTTTGGATTACTTCAAAAAAAAGGGATTATAGGTTTTACTGATGGTACAAAAACAATACAAAACACAAGACTTATGTCCAGAATTATGAGATCTGCATACGATTTAGATTCATTAATAATGCAACACGCTGAAGATCAAGAATTATCTAAAGATGGAATGGTAAATGATGGAATAATTGCAACAAAATTGGGATTACAAGGAATACCGGATATGGCTGAAAAAATTATTATTGATAGAGATTTAAATTTACTTGAAGACTTTAACTGTAGATACCATATTTCTCAAATATCATCATCAAAATCACTAGAAGCAATAAAGCAAAAAAAAAATAAAGTTAAATTCACAACAGGTGTTTCCATAAACAATTTATCATTAAATGAAAATGACATAGGTGATTTTAGAACTTTTTTAAAATTATCACCGCCTCTAAGAACTGAAGAAGATAGAGTTTCTCTAGTCGAAGGAATAAACAAAGGATTAATAGATGTTATTGTTTCAGATCATAAACCAGAAGATGAAGAACAAAAAAGACTTACATTTGCTCAGGCTGCAACAGGAGCCTCCGGAATCGAAACATTGTTAGTGCTTGCATTAGAGTTGTTTCACAATGATTCTGTCAAATTAGAAAAAATTATAGAATGTTTAACATCAAATCCTGCTAAAATTTTAAAAATAAATAAAGGAAATTTATCAATAGGTAATGATGCTGATTTTTGTATTGTGGATTTGTATAAACCTTGGATTGTAAAAAAAGATATACTTGTGTCGAAATCAAAAAATACATGTATAGAAGATAAGAAATTACAAGGATTGGTTACTAACACTTATGTAAAAGGTGAAGAGCTATTTACTTATTAATAATGGAAACTTCTATAATCATATTGTTGTCATATTTAATGGGATCGATACCATTTGGCCTTTTGTTAACAAAATTGTTTTTAAAAAAAGATATAAGAAAAATTGGATCTGGGAACATTGGCGCAACTAATGTATTAAGAACGGGAAATAAACTCATAGGTTATGGAACTTTAATTTTAGATATATCCAAAGCTGCAATCCTTATTTTATATATAAAGTTAAATCATCCTGAATATATTTTTATATCCTCATTATCAGTATTTTTAGGTCATGTATTTCCTTTTTGGATTAAATTTAAAGGTGGCAAAGGTGTAGCTGTTTATGTTGGAATTTTACTATGTATTAATTACCAGTTAGGTTTATTTTTTATTGGAGTTTGGTTTTTAATCTTTTTAATTTCAAAATTTTCGTCACTTTCATCAATTTTAGCAAGCCTATCTGTTATAATATTTGATTTTTTAATATTTAATGGAAAAAGTTATTATTTTTATATAATTCTATTTATTTTAGTTTTTTACACACACAGAGAAAATATAAAACGTCTAATAAATAATACAGAAACTAAGACAAAAATTTATTAATTTGACTATCTAGGTCTTTTATGTAGTTTCTCAAATTATGAATCTCGTAATAGTAGAAAGTCCAGCAAAAGCAAAAACTATCAATAAATATTTAGGTGATAACTATTTAGTTCTAGCTAGCTATGGTCATATAAGAGATCTTCCTTCTAAAAATGGATCTGTAAACCCTGATAATAATTTCAAAATGGAATGGGAAGTTGATAGTTTTTCAAAAAAATACCTTAAAGAAATTACAGATGCAGCTAAAGATTCATCAAAAATTATTCTTGCAACCGATCCAGATCGTGAAGGTGAAGCTATAGCTTGGCATGTTAAAGAATACCTTAATGAAAAAAAACTACTTAAGGATAAACATGTTGAAAGAGTTGTTTTTAACGAAATTACAAAAAAAGCTGTAATTTACGGTATTGATAATCCAAGACAAATTGAGCCCTTATTAGTTGATGCATATATGGCAAGAAGAGCTTTAGATTATTTAGTAGGCTTTAATATTTCTCCTATTTTATGGACTAAATTACCTGGATCAAAATCAGCAGGTAGAGTTCAATCTGTAGCTTTAAAATTAATTACAGAAAGAGAGCATGAAATTGAATTATTTAACCCGGAAGAATACTGGACATTAAATGTTAAATTTAAGGATAATAATAATAATATTTTAACTGCTAGCATTAATCAACTTAATGATAAAAAAGTTGAAAAATTTTCTTTTAAGAACAAAAGTGAAATTGATAAAGCTATTTCTGAGATTAAATCAACAATATTTAGTATAACCGATATTTCTACAAAAGTAGTAAACAAAAACCCGTCAGGACCTTTCACAACATCAACTTTGCAACAAGTTTCATCTGGAAGATTAGGTTTTGGAGCATCAAGAACAATGCAAATTGCTCAAAGGCTGTATCAAGGAATTGAAATTGAAGGAGAAACAATTGGGTTAATTACTTATATGCGAACTGATGGCACCAATCTTTCTAAAGATGCAGTGTCATCTTTTCGAGATTATATTAATAATGAATATGGAAAAGAATATCTTCCGGATGAACCAATAAATTACTCTGGTAAAAAAGCTAAAAATGCACAAGAAGCTCATGAAGCAATTAGACCAACAGATATAATAAGATCTCCAAATAATATCAAAAAATATCTGAGTCTAGATCAATTAAAACTTTATGATTTAATTTGGTGTAGAGCATTATCGTCACAAATGGAATCTGCAAAATATGACAGAAATACAATAACAATAACTTCAAAAGATAATAATACAATTTGTAAAGCAAGTGGGTCTGTTATTAAATTCGACGGTTTTTTAAAACTTTATAAAGATTATAAAAAAGATGAAGATGAAAATATACTTCCAAAAATGAAAAATGGACCTGTTAATATAGAAGCAGTTTTGGATGAACAACATTTTACACAACCACCACCAAGATATTCAGAAGCCAGTTTAGTTAAAAAATTAGAGGAACTTGGCATTGGAAGGCCCTCAACATATGCAAGTATAATTTCAGTAATTTCAACAAGAGGATACGCAGAAACTATTAATAAAAGATTTTACCCAACTGACCGTGGAAAATTAATTTCAGCTTTTTTGGAGAAATTATTTTCTAAATATGTTGATTATAATTTTACTGCCGGATTAGAAAATCAACTTGATGATATAACAACTGGAAAAGAAGGATGGATTAAAGTTCTCGAAATGTTTTGGAAAGATTTCAACCAAAATGTTACTGAAGTTAAAGAAAAAAGAACGAGAGAAGTTCTAGATTTGTTAAATGATAGCTTGGGTAGCTTAATATTTGAGAGAGATAAAGATGGAAATATCAATAGAAAATGTCAACTATGTAGAAATGGTTCATTAAGTTTAAAAAATAGTTTTAGAGGTGGAGCTTTTATTGGATGTTCAAATTATCCAGAATGTAAATTTACAAGGCCTTTATCTAAAGCTAAAGCTGCAGCTCAATTACAACTTGCTGAACCAAAAATGATAGGATTACATGAAAATGGCAATAAAATATATCTTAAAAATGGTAGATTTGGACCATATATCCAATATGAAGTTATACCAGAAATAATTGAGGAAATTTCAAAAAAAAAGAAAAAGAAAAAAGAAAATAACAATATAAAAAATATATCAATTCCAAAAGGAATTGACTTGGACAAAATTAATCTTGAACGGGCAAAATTTTTATGTTCGTTGCCTAAAAGGTTAGGTATAAATCCAGAAAATCAAAAAGAGATTATTTTAAATTCAGGAAGATTTGGTCCATATTTAAAGTGTGAAAATAAATCAGCTAGAATTGAAAATGTTGAAGAAATTTTCTCTATAGGATTAAACAGAGCAATAACACTTATTGCTGAAGCTAAACCAGGCAGAATATCTTCTTCGATGATTAAAGATCTTGGTGAACACCCAGAAGATAAAAAAACTGTAAGAATTATGAAAGGACAGTATGGACCTTACATTAAATACAAATCATTAAACGCAACAATTCCAGAAGAAAAAGATCCATCAGAGCTAACAATGGAAGAGGCATTAATACTGATTGAGAAAAGAAAAGAATACGATAAAAGTAAAAAAAACAAACGTAAAAAAAAATAATATGAATCATGAGCAAAAAATTAAAGATCTAAATTTAATATTACCAAAAGCTGCTGATCCTATTGGATCATATTTGGCAACTAAAAAAGTTGGAAATTTACTTTATATTTCTGGCCAGATATCAATTGATGAAAGTGGAAATTTAATTAAAGGAAAACTCGGCAAAGAATTGACCACGGATGATGGATACAAAGCAGCAAAAAGATGTGCCTTAAATATTGTAGCACAAGCCAAAAAAGCTTGTAGTGATGATCTTTCTAAAATTAAGTCATGTATTAAAATTACAGGTTTTGTAAACTCAACAAATGAATTTATTGAACAACCGAAAGTTATAAATGGTGCTTCTGATTTAATAACTTTAATTTTTGGCGACGCTGGAATGCATACACGTGCAGCTGTTAGCACAAATAGCTTACCTCTAGGGGTCTCTGTTGAAGTTGATGCTATTTTTGAATTAAATTAATTTTATCTTCCTATTCCAAAATATTTAATATTTAATTTTTTCATTTTTTCTGGAGAATAAACATTTCTTAAATCGTAAATGGAAAAATTTTTTTTATTAACTAATTTTTTAAAATTTAAAGATTTAAATTCATTCCAATCAGTATGAATAACAATTAAATCACTTTTATAGCATGCATGTTTAATAGAATTTGAAAATTTAACATTCTTAATTTTTTTAAATTCATTTTTTTCACCAGTTGGATCGAAATAACTTATAAATGCTCCTTTTTTTGAAAAAAAAGGTATCATTTTTAAACATGATGATTCTCTCATGTCATCTGTATTTGCCTTAAAGGTAACTCCTAAAAAACAAATCTTTCTATTTTTAAATTTATTACTTAAAATTATTGATATTTTTTTTAACAGTAGTTTTGATCTATTTGAGTTTGATACAATTACCTTTTTAACTAGAGTTAAATCAGTTTTAAATTTACTTGCAGTTGAAACTATAGCTTTAGTGTCTTTTGGAAAACAAGATCCTCCATAGGGTGGTCCTGCTCGTAAAAATCTACTGCCAATTCTGTTATCTAGACCCATTCCAATAGCTACATCCTCAACATTAATATTTATTTTTTCACATAAATTAGCTATTTCATTTATAAAAGTGATTTTTGTAGCCAAGAAAGAATTTGATGCGTATTTTATTAATTCAGCAGCTCTTCTAGATGTATTAATATATTTTGCACCTTTTGATATCAATGGTGAATATAATGATTTTAAAATCTTATTTACTTTCCTATTTTCAGTTCCAATAACTATTCTATCAGGATAAATAAAGTCTCTTATAGCCTCTCCTTCCCTTAAAAATTCTGGGTTAGAAACTACAGAAAATATTTTTTTAGATATTTTACGTGATAACATTTTTTCAATTTTATCTCCTGTAGTAACTGGAATAGTAGATTTTGTAATAATTATTTTAAAGCTCTTAATAGATTTGCTTATTTGTCTAGTAACATTAAAGATATAATTTAAATTTGCAGAATTACTATTTTTTATTGACGGTGTACCTACACAAATGAAAATTATACTTGATTTATTTATTGCATCTTTTAAATCTAGTGAAAATTTTAACCTTCCTTCTTTATAATTTTTTTTAACTAACTCATTTAGACCAGGCTCATAAATTGGTATGATACCACTTTTAAGATTATTAATTTTATTAACATCGTTATCGACACATATTACGTCATTTCCTAAATCAGCAAAACATGCTCCGCTAACTAGGCCAACATAACCAGTTCCAATCATACAAAGTTTCATAATTTTGAAATCTCCAAACCAGAATTGATGTAGCCTTTCATTGTACCACAATCTAAATATTTACCTTTAAAGTTGTGTCCAATAAATAAGTTATCTTGATTTATTAAAGTTTTAATAGAATCAGTAATATGAACTTCTCCACCTTTTCCTTTTTTTTGATATTTAAGTATTTTAAATATTTTTTTTGGAAGTATATATCTACCGATTACTGCTTTATTAGATGGGGCAGATTTTATATTTGGTTTTTCAATAACATCTTTTATTATAAAATTATTTTTATCCAATTTTGATTTAACAGAATATATTCCCCATCTTGAAACATTTTTTTTATTTACTTTCATGCTCGCCATAACAGATGCATTTTTTTTTTTATGAATTTTAATCATATCTTTTGATACATTATTATTAATAATTAAATCATCTGGAAGTAACATTAAAAAATACTTATCTTTAATAAGTTTTTTTGTTTTCAGTACGGCATCACCAGTTCCTAAAGGTTTATTTTGATATACAATTTTTATTTTTTTTCTGAATTTAAGTATTTTATTATATTCAACTAAGATTCTTTTATCTTTTTTTTCCTTAATGATTTTTTTATAAAAACTGTCATTATAAAAGTATTTATTTATTAACTGTTTTTTTTTTGAAATGATAAAAATAATTTCTTTGATTCCGGCAGATATGCATTCTTCTATAATATATTCAATGCCAGGTTTGCCATTTATTGGTAAAAGTTCTTTCGGAAAAACACTTGTTAAAGGTATTAATCTTGTGCCTAAACCTGCTAGTGGAATTATCGCTTGTCTAATCATTAAAATGTTTTACTTATAATATTGATTTACGCAAATGAAAATATTTAAAAATTTCATTGACCTTAAAATTGAATTAGATCATGCCAAAAATCTTGGTTTTGTACCTACAATGGGAGGTTTACACAAAGGCCACATATCTTTAATAAAACATTCCAAAAAAAAATGTAAGTTTACTTTAGTTAGCATTTTTGTAAATCCATCACAGTTTAATAAAAAAATTGATTTTAAGAAATACCCCAAAAATTTACAAAAAGATATTTCTATATTAAATCAGCTAAAAGTTGATTTTATATTTCTTCCTAATAATAAAGCTATATACAAAAAAAAATCTGAAATGAAAATTAACATTAAAAAAAAAGATAAAATATTATGTGCCAATTATAGACCAGGTCATTTTGAAGGTGTTCTAGCTGTAATTAATAAATTTCTTATAAATATTAAAGCAAATTATATTTTTCTAGGAGAAAAAGATTTTCAGCAAATTATTTTTATAAAGAAATTTATAAGAAAAAAGTTTAAGACTAAAGTTTTTGTATGTAAAACTATAAGAGATAAAAACAAAGTTGCATTATCTTCAAGAAACTATCTTTTAACCAATGCTAATTTGAAGAATTCTTCTATCATAACCAAATTATTAATTAATTTTAAAAAAAGAATAAAAAATAATTTAAAAAATATTAAAAAAATTAATGACATAAAGAACAAAATAAATAAGTTGAAAAACATTAAACTAGAATACTTACAAATTAAAAATCAAAATAATCTTTTAAATAAATTTAATAAAAAAAACTTTAAAATATTTATTTCTTACTATAATAAAAATATTAGACTTATTGATAATTTTTAACTACCGTAAAAAAAATAAGCACCTACTCCTAAAAATGACAAAAAACCTATGACATCAGTAATTGTTGTCACAAAGACACTAGATGCAATTGCAGGATCAATTTTCATTTTTTTAAGAGTAACTGGAACAAGAATTCCAAATAAACCAGCAACAATCATATTTAGTACCATCGATATAGAAATTATCATTGATAATTTTATATCATTAAACCATAATTGAACGACTACAGAACTTATTATTGCAAATATAATTCCATTTAAAATTCCAATATTAAATTCTTTCAATATATTTTCTGCAAAATTATTTCTAGTTAAATCGTTTGTAGCTAAAGTTCTAACTGTAACAGCAAGTGTTTGCATTCCGGCATTACCACCCATAGATGCTACTATTGGCATTAAAAATGCAAGAGCAACCATTTGTTCTATAGTAGCCCCAAAAAGACTTATTACCCATGTGGCAATAAAGGCTGTAAATAAATTTAATAGAAGCCAATTAAATCTTCTTTTAGTTTTTGTAATCACACCATCCGTAATAACTTCATCACCTACACCTGCTAATCTCAAAGCATCTTCTTCTGCCTCTTCTTTTAATACGGTTAAAATGTCATCACTTGTGATCATTCCAACAAGTTTATTTGATTTATCAACTACACAGGCAGAATTTAAATTATAATTTTCAAATAAATTTCCAACTTCTTCTTTATCCATATCAACTGGTATTAGTAATTGAGATTCTGACATAATGCTTATCAACTTTGTATCTCTAGATGTTGTTAAAATTTTAGAAGAAGGAACTGTTCCTATTGGTTTAAATTCTTCATCTACAATATATATTTCTAAAAATTCTTGTGGGAGATCTTTATTTTCTCTTAGATAATCAATAGTTTGCCCAACAGACCAATTACTTGGAGTAGCAGTAAATTCTCTTTGCATTATTCTTGCAGCTGAATCTTCTGGATAACTTAAGCTTTCCAACAGTGCAAAACGATCTTTAGGAGGTAAAGAACCAAGTATTAAATTTTTATCTTTTTCATCAACATTCTCTAATATTGCAATCGCATCATCAGACTCTAAATTTTTTAATATACTTACTATAGATTCTGCTGAAAGATATTTAATAATTTCTGTTTGAATAGACTCATTTAATTCAATAAATACTTCTGGATCTATTTTAAAATTATTAAGCTTAATTAAATTTTCTCTGTCATTTTGACTTAAATGCTCAATAATATCTGCAGCATCCGCAGGATGCATTTCTTTAAATGAATTTGTAATAAATAAAGCATCATTAATAGCTATTTTATCTGTAACAACTTTTATATATTCTTTATTAAATTCAAAATTAACTTTTTTATCTTTTATTTTTTTTATTAAAGACATAAATTTACCTATAAATTAATAAAGCACTATTAATGTATAATTCATATATTACAATTCTTTAATGAAAATTGAGATTAAAAAATCAACAAAACCTGTAGAATATAGTGATGCTATTGATTTTCTTGAAAAAAGATTACTTAAAATTAATGCTAATAAAGCTCATGAATTGATTTGGATATTAGAGCACCCACAAATTTATACAGCAGGTAAAAATTTTAATAAAAATGAAATTTTAGATAAAACAATAAACTTAGTAAAAACAAATAGAGGAGGTAAAATTACATATCATGGACCAGGTCAAATTATTTGTTACTTTGTTTTAGATCTAAATAAAAGAAAAAAAGATATAAGAAAATTTATAAGAGTTGTTGAAGATTCAATAATAGAAACATTGAAAGAATATAAAATTGATTCATTTAATGATAGAAAAAATATTGGAATTTGGGTTAATCACAACAAAAAAGTTAAAAAAGTCGCAGCTATTGGTATTAGAGTAAGTAAGTGGATTGCTTATCATGGATTTTCAATAAATATAAATAATGACTTGGAAGCTTATAAAAAAATAATACCATGTGGAATAAAAGATAAAGGTGTATCAAACCTAAAAGAAATAAAAAATCAAAATTATGAACAAATAAAAGGTAAAATTATTAATAATTTTATTAAAAATTTGGAAAACTAAGTCTTTTTATTTTTAGTAATTTTTTAAAATAATCAGGTAGTAACGCTGTGTAAGTGTGTTTTTTATCCTTTATAATAAATTTAATTTGATAAGAATGAAGCATTAAATTTTTATTTACTGCTTTTTCATTATTATTATTTTTATATTTTTGGTCCCCATAAATTGGATTGCCAGCTAAATATAATTGTTTTCTCAACTGATGTTTGCGCCCAGTAATAGGCTTCATTTCAACTAAACTACAAATAGAGTTTTTGTCTAAAACTTTATAGGTTGTCTTAGCTTTTTCTACAATACGTTTGTCATTGTCATATCTAGTTAAATCATTATTCCATTCACCAGAATCTTTTGGTAATTCACCATGGCATATTGCAAGATAAGTTTTGTGGATTTTTCTTAATCTAAATAATGACGTGAATAATTGAGCTGATTCTCTATGTTTAGCTATTATAAAAACACCTGAAGTATCTTTATCTAATCTATGAACAGAAAATGGTTTTGTGTCTTGAAAAATTTTACTTTTTGCAAATATGTCTAATAAATTTTTTTTTGATTTAGTGCCGCCTTGTACTGATACACCGGAACTTTTATTTAAAACAACAAAATCACTGTTATCATCAATTATTAATTTTTCATTTGCTTTAATTATTTCCTCGGATGGTTGAAATTTAATTTTTTTTTGAATAATTTTTTCCTTAAAATCAAAGTTGAATAAATTAATTTTATCATTTGTTTTGACCTTGTGTGAACTTTTAACTTTTTTTTTATTTAATTTAATTTTTCCATTTCTAAGATTTTTTTCAATTAATCCTTGTGGGATTTGTCCTAGATTATTTCTAATCCATCTATCTATACGCATATCATTATACGTTGAATCAACGTTGTATGACTTTTTCATGATGATTTATTATAATATTAAAAATTAAGCTGTTGCTAATTTTTTTTCTTCTTTTTGATCTTTAGTTGTATCTTTTTTCTTTTTATCTATTCTTTTAGCTTCAACATCTCTTTCAATAAATTCAATTACTGCCATGGGTGCTTTATCGCCATATCTAAAGCCAGCTTTTATAATCCTAGTATAGCCGCCTTTTCTATTTTCATATCTTCTAGAAAGAGTTTTTTTTACTTTATTAGCAGAATTAATATTTTGTAATTTGGAAATTAATAATCGAGTATTTTGCAAATTATTTTTTTTACCTAATGTAATTATTTTATCAGCTTGAGGCTTTAAAAATTTAGCTTTAGGCAATGTAGTTGTAATCTGCTCATACTTAATTAAGGAATTAAGCATATTCATTAATAGTGCTTTTCTATGCTCTGATGTTCTGTTGAGCTTTTTATTTGACATTCCGTGTCGCATTAGATGGCTTCCTCTAATTTTTTAGACATTTCTGCAATGTTGTCAGGTGGCCAGTTAGGAATTTCCATTCCTAAGTATAGAGACATGCCATTTAAAACTTCTTTAATTTCATTTAATGATTTTCTTCCAAAGTTAGGCGTTCTTAACATTTCTCCTTCAGATTTTTGGACTAAATCACCAATATAAATTATGTTATCATTTTTTAGACAATTCATAGATCTTACTGAAAGTTCCAATTCATCAACTTTACGAAGGAGGTTTCTGTTAAACTCAGGTTCAGAAGGTCTCTCTTTTATTATAACTTCTTGTGGTTCATCGAAATTAACAAACATACTTAATTGATCTTGGAAAATTCTAGCAGAATAAGCTACAGCATCTTCAGCTGATATTGAGCCATTAGTTTCTAGTTCCATAGTTAATTTGTCATAATCAAGAGCTTTTCCTTCTCGAGCAGTGCTTACAGAATAAGAAACTTTTTTAACTGGACTAAAAAGAGAATCTATTGGAATTAAACCTAATGGTGGTTCTTCAGGCTTATTTAAATCCGCTGGAACATAACCTTTTCCAGAACCAACTGTCATTTCCATATGAAAATTTGTATTTTCATCTAAGTTACATATAACTAAATCTGGGTTTAAAATTTCAATATCAGCAACTTGTTGAATGTTTGATGCTTTAATTTCACCTGGTCCTTTTGCATCTAATATTAATTTTTTGGAAACTTCTGAAGAACTTTTTAAATCGAGCGATTTTACGTTTAAAACTATATCTGTAACATCTTCTCTTACACCTTTAATTGATGTAAACTCATGAAGAACTCCATCTATTTGAATTGCAGTAACTGCTGTACCTCTAATTGAAGAAAGTAAAATCCTTCTTAGTGAATTACCCAAAGTTAATCCATAACCTTTTTCTAAAGGTTCAGCTATTATTTTTGCATATGATTTATCATCATTTAATTGAACATCTAATTTTCCGGGCTTAATTAGAGATTTCCAATTTTTAATATTTACATTTGCAGTTTCCATTTATACTCTCCTTTTTTTTGGTGGTCTTGTGCCATTATGTGGCATTGGTGTTGTATCTTTAATAGAAAGAATTTTAAATCCTCTAGATTGTAATGCTCTTAATGCAGTTTCTCTACCTGAACCTGGTCCTTTAACTTCAACAGTTAAAGTCTTCATTCCTGCCTCTAATGCTTTAACAGCAGCGGCATCTGCTGCAACTTGAGCAGCATAAGGTGTTGATTTTCTTGATCCTTTAAATCCTTTTTGACCAGCTGATGCCCAAGAGATAACATTACCGTTTATATCAGCTATTGATACTATAGTGTTATTAAATGTTGACTGAACATAAGCAATACCATTTAAAATATTTTTTTTAGCTTTCTTTTTTTTTGAGTAAGAACTTTTTTTATTAGATTTTGGTTTTTCTTGTATTTTTTCTTTAGTTTCAGTTTTATCTTTATCTTTATTCATTATTTTTTAAGGGGTGTTAATTTTTTACCGGCAATAGCAATTGCTTTGCCTTTTCTTGTTCTCGCATTACATCTTGTTCTTTGTCCTCTTGCAGGTAATTTTTTTCTATGCCTTGATCCTCTATAAGTGGCTAAATCAATTAATCTTTTTATATTTAAAGAATTTTCTCTTCTTAAGTCACCCTCTACCGTAAGATTTTTATCTATATACTCTCTAATTTTTAAAATTTGATCATCTGTCAATTGATTAACTCTCATAGATTTTTCAATTTCAAGAGCACTACAAATTTGATTTGAAAAATTATCTCCAATTCCATAAATATATGTTAGTCCAATATGTACGAGTTTATTCTGAGGGATGTTTACACCTGCTATACGAGCCATAATAATGTGGTTAAAATTTAGCCTTTTATATAAGAAGTTGTTTTAAAGTCAACGGCTTAAACCCTTAAAATTTCCTCTATTTTTGTTGTAATTTCATCTATTTCAGCGCTTGCGTCAATTTCAAAGAAATTAGATTTATTTGAATAAAATTTTAAAATTGGATTTGTTTGTTGCATATAGGTATCATACCTTTTTATAATTGTTTCTGTATTATCGTCTTGTCTTTTTTTCAAAAATTCCTTACCACAGAAGTGTTTTTGTAATTCTTTAGGGTTTGTAAATTTATTTAGTATTTTATTACATTTTTTACAAATTAATCTTCCTAATATTCTTTTTTTAATTATTTCTCCAGAAACATTAAGATATATAACAAATCCAATATCTTGATTGGTTTTTTTTAATATTTTTTCTAAATTTTCAGCTTGGATCAAATTTCTAGGATAACCATCAAAAATAATTTTGTTTTTAAGTTCTGGATTTAAAACAATATTTAGTAAAATTGAATTAATTATCTCATCACTGACAAAATTTCCTTTGCTAATAAGAGAAAAAATTTTTTTTCCTAATTTACTATTTTTTTTAATTTCATTTCTAAGAAGATCTCCTGTTGATATTTGAAAGTAATTAAATTTATTTGCTATATAATTTGAGTGAGTGCCTTTACCTGCTCCTGGTGGACCGAACAGAATTATATTCATTGTTATCTACCAAATTTTGTTTTTTTGATTAATTGTTCATACTGAGAACTCATTAATCTAGTTTGAACTTGAGTAACTGTGTCAATTGCAACTACAACAACAATTAAAACTGATGCACCACCTAAATAAAATGGTATTGGATAGTTTGCTATCAAAAATTCTGGCATTAGACAAACAAGTGTTAAATACAAAGCACCTATGGTTGTTAATCTAGTTAATATAGTATCAATATAAATTGCCGTACTCTCACCTGGCCTGATGCCTGGTATAAATCCTCCATATTTTCTTAAATTCTCAGCTGTCTCATTTGGATTAAAAGTTATAGATGTGTAAAAAAATGTAAAAAATATTATTCCTGATGCATAAAGTAACATATAAAGCGGCTGTCCTTGAGAAAAAAAGGATACTATAGTTTGAAAAGTTTCATTTTGAGAAACATTAAAATTTGAAAATGTTACTGGTAGTAATAATAAAGCTGATGCAAAAATTGCTGGAATAACTCCTGCCGAATTTATTTTTAAAGGAAGGTGCGATGAATCTCCACCATACATTTTATTCCCCATTTGTCTTTTTGGATAATTAATTAAAATTTTTCTAAGTGCTCTTTCCATAAAAACAATAAACATTATAGTTAAGGCTAGTAAAACAAAAATAAATATAATCATTAAAGTTGATATAGCGCCAGTTCTTCCTAATTCAAAAGTTGTTACTAATGCTCTAGGTATTTCAGCTACAATTCCAGAAAAAATAATTAAAGAAATACCGTTACCAATTCCTCTTTGGGTTATTTGTTCACCAAGCCACATTAAGAACATAGTGCCTGCAACAATTGTTGTTACAGTTGATATTTTAAAAAAAACTCCAGGATTAATTACTAAATTTGCTGACGATTCTAATCCAACTGATAATCCATATCCTTGGACTGTTGCTAATAAAACTGTTCCATATCTTGTTATTTGAGTTATTTTTTGTCTCCCAGTTTCTCCCTGGCTTTTTAAATTTTTAAAATAATCAGAAACACCTGTTAAAAGTTGCACTATTATTGATGAAGATATATATGGCATAATTCCTAATGCAAAAATTGCCATTCTTGATACTGCACCGCCTGCAAAAACATTAAACATTCCAAGCAATCCTTTTTGATTGCCTTGCATCATTACTTGAAGTTGTTCTGGATCAATTCCTGGTAATGGAACAAAAGTACCAAACCTATAAATAGCCAATATAAATATAGTAAATAATATTCTATTTCTTAAGTCGTTAGTTTGAGAAGATTCACTCATAGAAGGTTAGATTTTTTTCTTCAGATTTACTGTTCCACCAACTTTTTTTAATTTTTCTACCGCTGATTTAGAAATATAATCTATATTTAAATCCACTTTTTCTTTTATTTTACCAGATCCTAATATTTTTATTTTATTATAAGTTTTGCTTACAATTTTGGCTTTTTTAAGTGTTTCTAAATTTATTTGATTTGCTGAATTAATTCTTTTGCTTTCAATTAAACTTTGCATTTTATCTAAATTTAAAACTGCTACTTTATTTTTATTAATTGGGTTAAATCCTCTTTTAGGTAATCTTCTATATAATGGCATTTGACCACCTTCAAAGCTTTTGATTGCAACACCACTTCTAGATTTTTGCCCTTTTACACCTCTGCCAGAGGTTTTACCTTTACCTGATCCAATTCCTCTACCAACTCTCATTTTTTTAATTTTTACTTGCGTAGTTGTATTTAGTGTTGTCATTATCCTCTTTTTTCAATTATTTCTGATACTTTTTTGTTTCTTAGTATTGATATATTTTTTGGTGAATTTTGCTTTAAAAGAGCTTTCATGCAAGCTCTGATAACATTATGTGGATTTGCAGTTCCTAGAGATTTAGCAACAATATCCCTTATTCCTAAAACTTCACATACAGCTCGAACTGGACCTCCAGCAATAATTCCAGTTCCTTTTGGTGCCGCTCTTAATTTTATTTTTCCAGCTCCATCTTTGCCATATATATCATGATGTATAGTTCTACCTTCTCTTAGTGGTATTTGAATTAAATTACGTCTAGCTAATTCATTAGCTTTTTTAATAGCATCTGGGACTTGTTTTGCTTTCGCATGAGCTACACCTATTTTTCCGTTTTGATTTCCAACAACTACTAAAGCTGAAAAGCCAAATCTTCTTCCTCCTTTTACAACTTTTGTAATTCTATTTATATGAACTAATTTTTCTAAATATTCGTTATTTTTTTCCATATTTTAAAATTCCATTCCATTTTTTCTTAATGTTTCCGCAAAAATTTTTACTCTACCATGGTATTTGTAAACGCCTCTATCAAAATAAATTTTTGTAATTTTTTTTTCTATTGCTTTTTTTGCTAATTTTTCAGCAACAACTTCTGATAATTCGGATTTATTTTTTTTATTTAAAATTTTTATAGATTTTTCATTTGATGATGCTGACATAATTGTTGCATTATTTTTATCATCTATAATTTGAGCACTAATATTTTTAGAAGTTCTAGATATACTGAGTCTAAACCTGTTATTATTAGAAAATTTTTTTAATTTATTTCTAATTCTAAATTTTTTCCTATCTAAAGTTGTTAGCTTCATTATTTCTTCTTTCCTTCTTTTCTTAATACATATTGATCTTGCACTCTTATCCCTTTACCTTTGTAAGGTTCAGGTTTTTTAAATGATTTAATTTTTGAAGTTATCATGCCAACTTCTTGTTTATTGCTTCCATTTATTTTAATGATAGTTTGTTTTTCAACTGAAATTTTTACACTATCAGGTATGTCAAAATTTATATCATGACTAAAGCCTAGTTGAAGATTTAATTGTTTTCCTTTTAAAGAAGCTCTAAACCCAACTCCTGTTAATACTAAAGTTTTTGTATACCCGGTACTAGCTCCAATTATTGCATTATTAAGTAAGCTCCTATTCGTTCCCCACAAACGTTTTGTATCTTTGTTAATTTGTTTTGGTTTAATTGAAACATTTTTCCCTTCTTCAATTTTTAAATCGAACATATCAATATCTATATTTAAAGATTTTTTTCCAAGAGGTCCTTCAATATTTAACAAATTGCCACTAAGAGCAACTTTTACTTTTTCGGGAATTGAAATATTCATTTTACCTATTTTGGACATTAAAATACCTTACAAATTATTTCGCCACCTACTTTTTGCTTCCTTGCATCTATATCGGTCATTACTCCTTTTGGAGTAGATACTATTGCAATTCCAAGTCCATTATTTATTTTTGGCAAACTTTCGGCACTTGAAAAAATTCTTCTACCAGGTTTCGATACTCTTTGGATTGAGCTTATTACTGGATTCCCATAATGATATTTTAAAGAAATTTCTAACTTTGATTTATTTAACTCAGAAAATGTTTTGTAATCTATTATATATCCTTCATTTTTTAGAACATCAGCAATTTTTACTTTGAAATTTGAAGAAGGTAACTCAATTTTTTTATGATTTCTGAGTTGAGCATTTTTTATTCTTGCTATCATATCTCCGATTGGATCGTTTAAACTCATAATTTCCTTTCTACCAACTTGATTTAACCATACCAGGAATTTTTCCTTGTAAGCCTAATTGTCGTAAAGCTATCCTTGATATTTTTAATTTACGATATACACCGTGTGGACGACCAGTAATTTGACATCTGTTCATTACTCTAACTTTTGCTGAATTTCTAGGCAATCCTGATAATTTTTGCTGAGCTTTAAATCTTTCTTCTAATGGTAATTTTTTATCCATAACTATTTTTTTTAATTTTTTCCTTTTTGCATATAAACTGTTCGATAACTTTATTCGTTTATTATTCTTATTTATCGAGCTTAATTTTGCCATGTTTAATTACTCCTTTGATTTATGAATGGAAAATTCATTTTTTTTAACAATTCAAAACTATCTTCCTTTTTCAATGTTTTAATTACTATTGTGATATCTACTCCTCTAATTTTGTCTACTTTATCAAAATTAACTTCTGGAAAAATAATTTGTTCTTTTATACCAAAAGTGTAATTTCCAAATTTATCAAAACCCTTAGGTGAAAGTCCTCTAAAATCTTTTATACGTGGAAGAGCTATATGCACCAATCTATCGATAAACTCATACATTTTATTTTTTCTTAGAGTTACTTTTAATCCGGCATTTGTATCTTTTCTTGTTTTAAAATTGGATATAGATTTTTTGAATTTTGTAATAACAGGCTTTTGTCCTGTTATTTGAGCTAAATCTTCTTCACAAGATTTGATTATTTTGGAATCATTGCCTTCAATTCCCAAACCCATGTTTAGTACAACTTTTTGGATTTCTGGAACCATGTAATGATTTTTATATCCAAATTGTTCTTTTAAACTTGGTCTTATTTCCTTTGTAAAAAGTTCTTTCAGTCTAGGTGTCATTATTTTTTAATTTCCTTTTCTTTGGATTTTTTTTCATCAACTAAAGCAAGATTTGAAATATGTAAAAAGTTTTCTTTACTAACTATGCCACCTTTTTTTTCTTTTGTTGTTTTAATATGTTTTTTAATCATATTTATTTCTTTAACTTTTGCTCTATTATTTTGTCTATCTATTTCAATTACTTCACCTTCTTTAGCTTTGTCTTTTCCAGTTAGTACTTTAACTTTTAAACCTTTTTTAATCATATTATAAAACCTCTGGGGCTAATGAAATTATTTTCATTTGTCCTCTGCTCCTTAGTTCTCTTGTAACTGGACCAAAAATTCTAGTTCCAATTGGTTCACCTTTATCATCAGTTAGCACAGCTGCATTATTATCAAATTTTACTTTTGATCCATCATTTCTGTGAATTCCTTTTTTTACTCTAACTACTACGGCCTTATGTACGGATCCTTTTTTAACTTTTCCTTTTGGTATAGCTTCTTTTACTGCTACAACAATAGTATCACCAATACTTGCATATCTTCTTTTTGATCCGCCTAAAACTTTAATACATTCAATTCTTTTTGCGCCAGTATTATCTGCAACTAATAATTCTGTTTGGACTTGTATCATTTACTTTCTCCCATAACTTCAAATTTCTTAGATTTAGAATATGGTCTACATTCAATAATTGAAACTTTATCTCCATTTTTATATTTGTTGTTTTCATCATGTACACTATATTTTTTTTTAGACTTAATTACTTTTTTTAAAACTGGATGCTGATATTTTCTTTCTACAACAACAGTAATCGTTTTGTTTGGCTTATCACTAACCACAATTCCTTTTAGTATTTTCTTAGGCATTTATTTTTTCCCTTAATATAGTTTTTAATCTTGCTATTGATTTTTTTGTTTCTGAAATTTTAGCAGGATTTTTCACTTCTCCATTAATCTTTTGAAATCTAAAATTAAAAAGATCTTTTTTTAATTTTTCTATGTTTTTTATCATTTCATCTTTTGTTAATTTTTTTGCTTCTTTTTTTTTCATTTACACTCTTTTAATAAATTTTGTTTTAATAGGAAGTTTTGCAGAAGCTTTATATAAAGCTACTTTTGCAACACCTTCAGGTACTCCATCGACTTCAAATAAAATTCTTCCTGGTTTTACTCTACAAGCCCAGTATTCAGGTGAACCTTTTCCTTTACCCATTCTTACTTCTACTGGTTTCTTTGATACAGGTATATTTGGAAACATTCTTGTCCACACCTTACCTTGTCTCTTCATGTATCTTGTTAATGCTACTCTTGCTGCTTCAATTTGTTTTGATATAATTCTTTCAGGTTCCATAGCTTTTAATCCAAAGGCACCGTAATTTAATAAATTACATCTGGTAGCTGTTCCGTGGATTCTTCCTTTATGAGCTTTTCTATATTTTGTTCTTTTTGGTTGTAACATAATTATTTTTTATTTGTTTCTTGACTAAACTCTCTAGTAAATATTTCTCCTTTGTATACCCAAACCTTAACTCCAATGATTCCATAAGTTGTCAAAGCTTCAGCTTCAGCATAATCTATATCTGCTCTTAATGTGTGAGCAGGTATACTTCCATCTCTCAACCACTCAGTTCTTGCAATCTCATTTCCACCAAGTCTTCCACTTACAGCAACTTTAATTCCTCTTGCTCCTAATCTTAAAGCAGATTGCATTGCTCTTTTCATTGCTCTTCTAAAAGAAATTCTTTTTACTAATTGTTGAGCAATATTTTCAGCAACTAAGTAACTATTTGTTTCTGGTTTTTTAACTTCTTTAATATTTAGCACAACTTCATTAATAGTTAATTTTGATAATTTTCCTTTTATTTTTTCTATATCACTACCTTTTTTACCAATAACAAAACCAGGTCTTGAAGTATAAATTGTTACAAAACATTTTTTTGAAGTTCTTTCTATCATTACTTTTGAAACGCCTGAGTTAACTACATTTTTTTTTATAAAATCTCTAATTCTATAATCTTCGATTAAATAGTTACCAAAATCTTTTTTCTTAGCATACCAAACAGAATCCCAGCCTCTATTAACACCCAATCTAAACCCTACTGGATTAACTTTTTGTCCCATGACTTTCTTCCTTTTTTTTTTCTGTTAAAATTATTGTCAAATTTGAATATGGTTTTAAAATTGGAGAAGCTCTACCTTTGGCTCTTGGTCTAAATCTTTTCATTACAATTTGTTTTCCACAATAGGCTTCTTTTACAACTAATTTATCTATATCATACTGAAAATTATTTTCTGCGTTTGCTACTGCAGATGAAATTGTTTTTTTTATATCATTAGAAATTCTTTTATCGGAAAAAGATAAATTTCTAATAGCAATATCTACTTTTTTCCCAACTATTGATTTTAAAATAGGATTTAATTTTCTTGTGCTTGATCTAATATTTTTATTTACAGATCTTACTATTTTTTTATCAAAATCTTTTATTTTATTCTTTTTCATTATTTTTTATCTTCTTTAGGTGCAGTCGCTACAGTTTTTGCTTTTTTGTCAGCTGGTGTATGTCCAAAAAATTGTCTTGTTGGGGCGAATTCTCCAAGTTTATGGCCAACCATATCTTCGGAAACGGTTATTGGAATAAATTTTTTACCATTATGAATTAAAAAACTTACACCAACAAAATCTGGTAGTATTGTTGATTTTCTTGACCATGTTTTAATTGGTTTTCTGTTTGATTGATTTTTAATTTTATCTACTTTTTTTATCAAACTTTCATCTACATATGGTCCTTTCCAAACCGATCTAGCCATAAATTATCCTCTTTTTTTCTTTCTTCTTCGTACTATAAATTTATCTGTATTTTTGTTGTTTCTCGTTTTTAATCCTTTGGCTGATTGTCCGGTAGGTGATACTGGGTGTCTGCCGCCAGCTGATTTACCTTCTCCACCCCCATGTGGGTGATCAACAGGATTTTTTACAACACCTCTTGTATGTGGTCTTATACCTAACCATCTTGATCTACCTGCTTTTCCTATTTTAATATTTTTTTGATCTGGATTAGATAAGACACCAATAGAAGCCATTGATCTAGAATCTATTTTTCTTACTTCACCAGAAGTCATTTTAATAAGTGAATAATTACCATCAATTCCAGATATACTTACCGATGTACCCGCTGATCTTGCAATTTTACCTCCAGCTCCAGGTTGTAATTCTACATTATGTATATCAATACCAACTGGTATATCTTTTAATGGCAAACAGTTGCCTACTTTAATTTCGATATTCGAACCATTTTCAATTTTATCACCAGGTTTAATATTTTGTGGTGCTAAATAGTAAAATTTTTGCTCATCTTCAAATTTGACTAACATAATATAACAAGATCTATTTGGGTCATATTCTACTCTCTCAACTTCAGCAGTCATATTAAATTTACGTCTATAAAAATCTATTTCTCTATATTTTTGCTTGTGACCACCACCATGATTTCTAGATGTAATTCTACCATGATGATTTCTACCTTTTGCAGAGTGATTTACTGATGTCAGTGGCTTATATGGTTTTCCTTTCCAAAGTTCAGATTTATCAACAAGGATAGTTCCTCTAGTAGATTTTGTATATGGCTTAAAAGATTTTAAACTCATTATTAAATACCTGTTGTCAGATCAATATTTTGACCTTTTTTTAATGTTATTATTGCTTTTTTATATCCTGATACTTTAACTTTTTTTCCTCTTACACTTTTGTGTCTTGTTTTTTTGTTTATTATATTAATCTTGGTGACATTAACTTTAAATATTTTTTCAATATTTTTTTTTAAAGTTTTTTTGTTAGCTTTGTAAGGTACTTTAAAAACTATTTTATTTTGCTCAGATAAATTAGTAGATTTTTCAGTTAAAACTGGAGATGTTATAGTGTCATATAAATGAATTTTATTCATTACGAGTATCTCTTTTCTAATTCTTTAATTGAACTTTCTGTAAAAATCAGCTTTTTATACTTGATAATATCAAATGCACTAAAATGATTTATATCTGTTGCTTTAACGTTAGGAATATTTTTTATAGATTTTGAAATTTTTTCTTTTGAATTTTTGTCAAGAATAATTAATGAATTATTTGCCTCAAATTTTTTCAAAATTATATTCATTTGCTTTGTTTTTTTTATTTCAGAATTAAAATCATTAAAAACTATTAAATTATTCAGTTTATTTTTTTCAGTTATTAAAGAAGCTATACTCAATTTTTTTTCACTTTTGTTAAGTTTTCTTTTTTTATACTTCAATTCACCTTTGGGTCCATGAGCAACACCACCGCCTACAAATATTGGTGCTTTTCTACTAGCATGTCTTGCGTTCCCCGTTCCCTTTTGTGCATATATTTTTGAAGTTGAGCCTATTATTTCATTTTTTTGTTTAGTTTTGGCTTTTCTGCCTTTGTAGTTGGCGTTAGTTTTATACAAAACGTTACTTACAAGCTGTTTATTTATTTTAGCCGAAAAAATTTTATCTAAAACTTCTAATGAGTCTTTTTTTCCATCAATACTAACTTTATCTATTTTCATTATTTTTTCTTTTTATCTGGTATTTTTTTAAATTTTTCTAATTCTACGATTTTTTCTGCAATTGTAAGTTTTTTAATATTTTTTACTGCCTTTTTGACCAATACTTCTGTATTTTTTGAACCTGGTATCGAGCCTTTTAAGTATAATAAGTCATTTTCTAAATCTGATTTAACTATTTCTATATTTTGTATTGTTCTCATTTTGTCACCCATATGTCCTGCCATTTTTTTGTTTTTAAAAACTTTACCTGGATCTTGTCTTCCTCCAGTTGAGCCATGTGATCTGTGAGATACAGAAACACCATGTGACGCTCTCAATCCTGCAAAATTATGTCTCTTCATCGCTCCCGCAAATCCTTTTCCTATTGTTCTGGATCTGATATCAACAAATTTAATATCCTTGAAGATTTCAATGCCAAATTCATTGCCTTCTTTATAAACATCTAAAGTTTTTACTCTAAATTCTTTTAGTTTTTTTTTGGGTTCAGTATTTTTTTTTGCAAAATAGCCTTTCATTGCTTTGCTTAATTTAGAATTTTTAATATTACCAAAACCTACTTGAACTGCTTTGTACCCTCTTTTTTCTTCATCTATAACTTGAATAACTCTTCCTTTTTCCATTTTAATTACAGTAACTGGAACAGTCTGCCCTGTTTTGTAAAACTCTCTAGACATGCCAATTTTTTTTCCAATTAAGGCTATTTCACTCATTTTATATTTTAATCTCCACATCTACACCGGAAGCTAAATCTAGTTTCATTAACGCTTCGACAGTTTGAGGGGTTGGTTCAATTATATCAATCAATCTTTTATGTGTTCTAGTTTCAAATTGTTCTCTACTTTTTTTGTCTATGTGAGGTGACCTTAAAACAGTATATTTTTCAATTTTAGTTGGTAATGGTATTGGACCTTTGATGTTAGCACCTGTTCTTTTTACTGTATTAACAATTTCCTCAGTAGATTGATCGAGAATTTTGTTATCGTAAGCTCTTAATTTAATTCTTATATTTTGTTTTTCCATTTTAACCTGTTTTCTTTATTACTTCATCTTGTACATTTTGAGGTACTTTGTCATAATGATCAAAGAACATTGAATACTGGGCTCTTCCCTGTGACATAGATCTTAGACTATTAATATAACCAAACATATTTGCTAAAGGCACCATTGCTGTGATTACTGTAGCATTACCTCTTTGTTCTTGTGTGTTTATTTGGCCTCTTCTACTATTTAAATCTCCAATAACATCACCCATATAATCCTCAGGTGTTACTACCTCAACTCTCATTATAGGCTCTAATAACTTTAAAGTTCCTCTTGTGCATGCTTCTTTAAAGCATTGCCTTGAAGCCAATTCAAAAGCTAAAACACTAGAATCAACATCATGATGTAAACCGTCAATAATTGTTACTTTGTAATCTATAATTGGAAACCCAGCCAATATTCCTCCATCAGCAATAGTTTCAATTCCCTTTTCTACTCCTGGAATAAACTCCTTGGGTATTGAGCCACCCTTAATTTTACTTTCAACCTCTCTACCTTTGCCTGGGCCTAGTGGTTCTACTGAAAGTTTAACTCTTGCAAATTGGCCCGCTCCACCACTTTGTTTTTTATGAATGTAATCAAACTCTGCAGAATTTAATATTGTTTCTCTGTAAGCTACTTGAGGAGCTCCAACATTAGCTTCAACTTTAAATTCTCTTTTCATTCTATCAACTATTATATCTAGATGAAGCTCACCCATTCCTTTAATTATAGTTTGTCCAGACTCTTCATCAGATGTAACCCTAAATGATGGATCTTCTTTTGCTAATCTTCCTAAGGCTTCACCCATTTTTTCTTGGTCTGCTTTAGTTTTAGGTTCAACAGCAATTTCAATAACTGGATCTGGAAAATCCATGGGTTCAAGAACAATAGGATTATCTTCTTCAGATAGCGTATGTCCTGTTATTGTATATTTAAGACCTGCTAAAGCTACTATATCTCCTGTGCTTGCCTCTTTAACATCTTCTCTAGAATTGGCATGCATTAGTAACATTCTGCCAACTCTTTCTTCTTTGTCTCTAGTAGTATTATATATGCCGGTAGCTGCTTTTAAGGTTCCTGAATATATTCTTATAAAAGTTAAAGTTCCTACAAAAGGATCTGTAGCTACTTTAAATGCTAGAGCTGAAAAAGGCTCTTTATCGTCAAATTTTCTTTCTATTTCATCAGTAGAGTTAGGTTTAGTTCCTTTAATTGAACCGATGTCAATAGGACTTGGTAAATAATTAACAACAGCATCAAGAAGTGGTTGTACGCCTTTATTTTTAAATGCGGAACCAGTTAATACTGGAACAAAATCAAAATTTAAACATCCTTTTCTTATACATTTAATTAAATCTTCTTCCTTAATTTCATCACCATTAAGATAACTTTCCATGATTTTTTCATCTTGTTCTACTGCAGTTTCTATTAATTCTTTTCTATATTTTTTTGATATTTCTTTTAAATCTTCTGGTATTTCCTTGTAATCCCACTCAGCTCCAAGAGCTTCATTTTTCCAAATAATAGCTTTCATTTTAACTAGATCTACAACACCTTGTAATGAAGCTTCAATTCC
>Ga0315338_1000647_pt1 | contig 67958 bp, 61 predicted proteins | sample ASW8metaG_FD_204518 | JGI IMG/M metagenome (GOLD analysis project Ga0315338, IMG submission 204518) | Ammonia-oxidizing marine archaeal communities from Monterey Bay, California, United States - ASW #8 | ecosystem: Environmental > Aquatic > Marine > Coastal | place: USA: California | collected...
CATTAATTGAGAATCCTAGAGGTTCAATAAGATGTAAATGAAAACCAGTATTGACCATAAGCCTAATGATATTGCCGGTGTTTGGGGGAATTTTGGGTTTATAGAGAATAATGTGTAACAATTATAGTGAATTTATTTTAAGACTGAATAATATTCTTTATACCATTTTATGAATTGTGGTATTCCTTTATTATGACTTTCCTTGCGAAACAATTGCAGCTACTTTTTTGTTAATTTCTTCTGGATTTCCTAAATAATAGTGTTTAGTTGGATTTAGTTTATTATCCAACTCATAAACTAATGGAATTCCAGTAGGAATATTTAACCCAACAGTTTCTTCATCGGAAATTTTATCCAAATATTTTACCAAAGCACGAAGAGAATTCCCATGAGCAACAATTAATACCTTTTTCCCCGATTGAATAGATGGTGCTATAGTATCATGCCAGTATGGAAGAAATCGCTCAACTGTATCTTTTAGACATTCTGAGGCGGGCAGTTCATTTTCGGTTAAATTACTGTAGCGATCATCAAACCGTGGATGCCGTTCATCATCCAATTCTAAAGGCGGCGGCTGCGTACTATAACTGCGCCGCCAGATCAATACCTGCTCATCCCCGTATTTTTGTGCGGTCTCTGCTTTGTTCAGTCCCTGAAGGGCGCCGTAATGGCGTTCATTAAGCCGCCAGTTATATTTAATAGGAATATCACTGAGCCCCATTTTACTGAGACAGATATCCATTGTTTGAATGGCCCGTTTCAGTACTGAAGTATAAACCAGATTAAAGTTGAAACCACCCTCTTTCAGGATTTCCCCGGATGACTTTGCTTCTCGGATTCCTTTATCCGTAAGGTTAACATCCGTCCACCCCGTGAACCGATTTTCTAAATTCCACTGGCTCTCACCATGCCTGAGTAAAACTAAAGTATGTTTTTTCAATGACTAATTCCTTGTTTTATTATCAATAAAACCTACTATGCCAGACATAATTAATAACTAATTTTGTTAATTGCATGCGAAATAACCTTAAGACTTCAAACCAAGTCTCTCTTGTTCATAATTTTCTGATTGAATTTTTCTCCACCAATTTTCATTATCTAAATACCACTGAATCGTCTTCCTAATGCCCGTTTCAAAGGTTTCTTTTGGCGCCCACCCAAGTTCACCCTTGATCTTAGATGCATCAATGGCATAGCGAAAATCATGTCCTGGACGATCCGTAACATAATTGATTAGTTTAGTATATAAACCACCATTTGATCTGGGCTTCATTTCATCAAGGATGGAACAAATGGTATTTACTATATCAATATTCTTGATCTCATTATTACCGCCAATATTGTACGTTTCGCCAAGGGCGCCTTTTTGGAGGACAGAATAAATGGCGTCACAATGATCTTCAACAAATAGCCAGTCTCTTACATTTAGACCTTCACCATAAACAGGAAGCGGTTTTTCATCTATACAATTGGCAATCATAAGGGGAATCAGTTTTTCAGGGAATTGATATGGGCCGTAATTATTGGAGCAGTTGGTAATTAAAGCCGGAAATCCGTAGGTGCGTATCCAGGCGCGCACAAGGTGATCGGAACCGGCCTTTGACGCTGAATAAGGCGAACTGGGGTCATAAGGGGTGGTCTCCGTAAAGAACCCCCCATCTCCAAGTGAACCAAACACCTCATCCGTACTCACATGCAAAAACCGAAAGTTCCCAACTTCTGGCTTTTGACTTCTGACTTCGAGGTAGTTCCGAGAAACATTGAGTAATGTTGCCGTGCCAACAATATTGGTATTCACAAACTCCATAGGGCCATCAATCGACCGGTCCACATGAGACTCGGCAGCGAAGTGAACGATAGCATCGGGCTGAAAGTAAGAAATAGTACTGAAAAGAAAATCAGCATCACAAATATCCCCCTGGAAAAATTCATAATTATGATGACTATTAATAGATGCGAGATTTTCAGAATTTCCCGCATAGGTGAGTTTATCCAGATTAAGAATTGTATTCTGGGTGGTATTGATTTGCTGAAGCACAAAATTGCTACCGATAAATCCACATCCTCCGGTAACCAGTATTTTCATTGTTTTCCTTTTGCTATTAACCGTTTAGCTTTCCCACATGTGGGGGAAACTACAAAAAGGGTAAATATAGTTTAATTGTTTAATATAATATGTTTCAAAACCCACTAGATATATCAATACAAAATTAAACAGAATTTGGTTCCATCTATAATTGAAATATATAATCAGCGATTTTTAATGGGAAAAATTAATTTTTCGGATCTTCGCGATGATATTGTCTGATTTTATTAACAAAAGGTTTATAAGAATATTGTTGTTTCTATACATTTGTGTATCTTAAGCTTTCATTCGAGGACATTTAATAATAATAAAAATATGCGAAAAAGTGATTAATATCACATCTATAATCTCGATGTACACTGTATTTTTGTCGCTGGTGTATACTAATATCTTGATTATTTTCTTAACGTAGACAAAAATAACGATTCGCGGACGTATACCCACCCAGTGGAATACATATTAACATATAAAACCTGCCTCGCGCAGCTCCAAAAATGGGACTGACAGGGCGGAGCCATGAAAAAAGGTATGAATTCACAACAAATAATCTTATTTTCCTCATATTGAGGTGGAAATCATGATAAACAAATATAAACAAATTGTGTATATTCTCTTCGTGAGCACCTTTTCATTTGGGTACGGCCAGTCCATACAGGAATTGCAAAAGCTTAAGTCGGAATATGAGAAGTTTCAGAAGGGTCAGAGAGATTTGGAGTTTCCAACGGGAATTGATGAGAGAGTTGATCCCGAAACTGGATTACCCGGGAGGGCCCTAATTTCCCCATATGATCCGTTAGAATTAGAAGAAGAAGAAGAGGCGGGCTTGAAATATTTCGGATATGACTTTCTCACCCGCAGGGATACAGTTGCATTTTGGGAGAACCTTCCCACTCCCGCTAATTATTTATTAGGACCTGGTGATGAATTGGTTATTGCGCTCTGGGGTGAAACTCAACTGCGTGAAACATATATAATTTCTCGCGAGGGAAAAATCTATGATGAAAAAGTCGGTCTCCTAAATTTAATGGGGAAATCAATAAGTGAAGCCCGTGAATATCTACATGATCAATATTCCCGCATATATGCCACATTGAAAGGAAACAAATCCACGACATTTATTGATGTGTCTTTAGGGGATCTTCGATCTATTAATGTGAATTTTGTGGGACAGGTAAAATACCCCGGGGTATATCCTGTTCATCCTTTTTCAACCGTAATTACTGGCCTTATTCAGGCCGGAGCTGTTGATACAACAGGATCATTGCGTAACATAATGATAAAGCGCGATGGATTAACCGAAGAAACCGTTGATCTTTATAATTATTTCATCAATGGTGAAGTTTCGTCGAATATTCAATTAAGAGATCAGGATATCGTGGTTATCCCGCCCCGATCATCAATGGTAGAAGTTGATAGTGCCGTTGTTAATCCCGGGATTTATGAATCCATTCCTGGAGAAACAATTTATGATTTGATTCAACATGCGGGTGGGAAAAAGCATAATGGGTCCGAAATGGTGGGCATTCATAAGATTAAGTCAGAGTCCGAAAGAACTAATGGCCTATCCTACGAAGCCTATTATGTGGATTTTGAAAGCACAAAGTTAATTCCAGCTGATAATGTGGATCGTATAGCTGTCCGCTATTTATTTAAAGAAAGCCAGTTGGTGGAAATTATAGGCCAGGTGAAGGTTCCCGGAGCCTATAATTATTATAAAGAAATGACGTTGAAAGGTTTACTCGATTTGGGTGGTGGTTTTGAGGATTCCACATTTTGGAAATCCGTATATCATGAACAGGCAGAAATTATTCGCCGAGACCCCACATCACGTTATGAAAATGTCATCAAAGTGAATTTGCTCGATATTTATAATGGGGATGGCGAAAAAGATATTCCGCTCCAAAATTTGGACCGAGTGGTCATCCATGCCAACTTAAATTATTTTGAAAAAGAAAATATTTATATCAGTGGAGAAGTGAACATACCCGGAGCATACCCTTTAATTTCAGATGACGAAACACTCCAATCAGTTTTAAACCGTGCAGGAAGTTTCACTCCTAAGGCCCTGAAGAACGGTATTTCTATCTATAGAAATAAAAAATACTTTGAAGTAACGGCAGCCCAGTCAGCATTGTTGTCAGAGACTAAAGAGGATAAGGATACTAAAGATACTAAAGATACTAAAGTACGCGTGGCCTGGCAAAATGTAAGTGTTACCCTTATGCCCGGCGATAGTATTGTGGTTAAAGAAAGCCCCGGAACGGTGAATATTTCTGGTCAGGTGTACAACCCCGGTCTTATAGAATTTCGAAAAGGGAAAGGACTGAGGTCTTATATTAATGGGGCAGGGGGTGTGACGGAACAAGGTAACAAAAAAAATATTATTGTGGTCTATGCTAATGGGGTGGTGAGCCCAAATAAATGGTACTCAACCCCCAAAATTGAAGATGGTGCTACCATCATTGTCAATGAAAAACCGCCTTCAGAGCCATTTGACACAACTGAGTTCGCCAGTACCACTCTTTCATTACTGTCCTCATTGGTTACCATATTAGTCCTTTCAAAACAACTTTAAGTATTGACAACGAGTTGATTGTGAAAAGTAATGAGTTAACAGTGAATAGTGAGCAATATAATTTTCAATTGAAAATTATATTGCTCACTATGAAACATTCATTTACACGATATCCAATGCAGGAAATATTCGGTGCACCAAGTCATATTGCAATCTTGCGGGTGTTGAACCAAATTACACAGGGGATTAGTGGAAGAGAATTATCCCGCCATGCGACTATTAATGATCAAAAATTATCCAAAAAGTCAGTCGACCGTAATCGATGACCCCAACGATGAATTTTTCCGAATTAGAATCCCTCATGTCTTCCCGCGGAGTCACTTCCCTCGCGGATATTGCTCGAGACCTTAATACTACTCCTCAGGCTGTTTCCAACTGGAAGGCCCGCGACCAAGTTCCCTACCACATTGTCGCCAAACTTAATAGGATGTCCAATGGTCTCCAAAGATCAGCTGAACCCCCAAGCTACTCATCACATGTCTTAGAAGAAGACACCCTCTCCGTCTCCGACATTCTTCTTACCATGGCCGAACAGCTCAAGGTTATCCTGCTGGTACCCTTTATTACTGTCTTTCTCACTTTCACCTACGTCCAGTTCATCCAGCAGCCTAAATATCAGAGTTGGGCCACTGTACTTTTGCCTGAAAATAAAGCAGGTAGTTTGGGTGCCATCGCTGGTTTCGCCTCTCAGTTTGGGGTTAATGTGCCAACTGACGCATCCGCAGATTTATCCAGCCCCTCATTATTTCCTGAATTATTAGGCAGTAGGATATTTGCTGAAAAAATTCTGGATAAAAAGTTTTATACAGAGGAATTTGGGAAAGAATTATCCCTATTAGCAATTTTAACTCATGGCGACGAACCACCCAAAGTAGAAAAAAATACATTAGTCACACAAGCTTTAGCCTCTTTAAAAGGAATACTCAAATTTGAACAGGATTCACCAAGCACATTTAGCGTTATTACGGTAACTGTCACTGAGCCTCTTTTTGCCAAAAACTTAGCAGATGTTGTTTTAGCGGAACTAGAATCCTTGAATCGATATTTTAAAAGCCAGACGGTTAATGAAAAAACAGCCTTTATTGATCAGCGAATCACATCTGTAGAGGGGGACCTTGAAACCTCTGAGCAAGCCTTAAAAGCATTCAATGAACAAAACAGACAAATATCTTCACCTGCTTTGCAACTTGAACAAGAGCGATTAGCTAGGGATGTGGAAATTCAAAAAGGAATATATCTTACTCTTAAACAGCAGTTAGAACTAGCAAAGATAGAAGAAGTTCAGGAAACATCAGTCGTACAAATTTTAGATAGACCTCAAATTGCATTGGGACCATCTAATAAAAGATTAAAACTGATGGTATTTTTAGCTGGAGTGTTGGGTATTGGTTTAGGAATAATTTTAGGTTTTGTCCGTTCTTATCTGGATAATAACGATATGGAAGAGCGGAAAAAACTTCGTCGCATAAAACATTTTTTTAAGAAAAAAACCAAGGATATCATTCTAGACCGCCGGGTCTCTGGTATTGTAAGCCTCTTTCTTCTCATCGGTCTGCCACTGTATTTGGGGCATGATTCGAGCAATCCAATTTTTTTCGGCAAATATTCAACAATCTTTATGCTTATCATCGCAGTTTATATAATAACACTTATTAGCTCGATTGGTTTATTTATATACAACTCAAAAAAGCAATAAAATAGAAAACACTTTAATATCAAACGATTTAATTATTGCAGATTTATTAGTACCATCGGAAGAACAACAATTACTAATAAAAGAAGCGAATCATTATCAGTCATGGAAACTCACCGATCGGCAAGATTGGTAGATCAAATTTATTACCGTATCAAAGAAATGGGATATATAAAATAGTGTCTAATAAACCATCAATTGCGATTATTGGGTTAGGCTATGTTGGCCTTCCTCTTGCAATAGAGTTCAGTAAAAAATATCCCACGATTGGTTTCGATAAAAATGACGAACGAATTAAACAACTCAAAAATGGTATAGATAAAACATTAGAAGTTAACAACCAAGATTTAAAAGCGGCTGAACTTTCTTTTTCATTAGATCCAAATGACATAATTAATAGTCATGTTTATATTGTAACCGTCCCCACCCCTGTGGATAAATTCAATAACCCAGATATGTCGCCCCTTGCATCAGCCAGTGCTACAGTGGGAAAAGTTTTAAGTAAGGGAGACGTGGTAATTTACGAATCTACGGTTTATCCAGGTGCTACAGAAGAATTCTGCGTCCCGATTTTAGAAAAAGAATCAAAATTAAAATATAATACAGATTTTTATTGTGGGTACAGCCCGGAACGAATAAATCCTGGTGATAAAGAACATTCTTTAACATCCATCACTAAAATCACATCAGGATCTAATCAAAAAACTGCTGATTTTGTTGACAAACTATATCAGAGCATAATTTCCGCAGGAACCTATAAAGCATCATCCATTGTTGTGGCGGAAGCGGCAAAAGTTATCGAAAACATTCAGCGAGATGTTAATATTGCTCTAATAAATGAACTATCAATGATCTTTAACAAATTAGATTTAGAAACGAGTGAAGTATTGAAAGCAGCTGGTACAAAATGGAATTTTCTTCCCTTTCGCCCTGGGATAGTCGGCGGTCATTGCATTGGTGTGGATCCATATTATCTAACTCATAAAGCAATTGAGATTGGTTACCACCCGGAAATCATCCTAGCTGGCCGTCGGATCAATGATAGTATGGGAAACTATATAGCCAAAACTACTATTATGGAAATGTCCAAAGCAGGTATCAATTCTGTAGGTGCAAAAGTAGCAGTGCTTGGCATTACATTTAAAGAAAACTGCCCTGATATAAGAAATACAAAAGTACCGAATATAATTGACCATCTTAAAATTTATGGTTGTAAAATAACAGTGTTCGACCCTTTTGCTGATATAAATGAAACGAAAAAACATTTGGATATTGATTTATTGGATATAAATCAATATCCTAAAAGTGACGCAGTTATTTTAGCTGTAGCTCACGATGATTATAAAGAATTCAATAAAGAACAATGGCAAGAAATGTTCAATGGAAATGGGGTTTTAATTGATGTTAAATCAATCTATGAAAAAGATTATTTCACTGACACAAACATAATTCACTGGCGGTTATGATGAATTGTATAATGGGTAATATACTGTGAAAATATTGGTTACTGGAGCTGCCGGTTTCATCGGTTATCACCTATGTTGTTCTTTTCTAGATGATGGATATGAGGTTCTTGGTATTGATAATCTTAATGAATACTATGATCCATCTTTAAAAATGGCCCGCATTAACAAATTAGACTCATATAAAAATTTTATATTTAAAAAAACTAATATAGCAAATAAAGAATCAATTACTCAAATATTCAAATCATTTAAGCCAAACAAAGTAGTAAACCTTGCTGCTCAAGCAGGGGTGCGCTACAGTATCGAAAATCCGTATGCCTATATGGATTCTAATTTGGTTGGGTTTTTAAATATAATTGAATTATGTCGCCACAATGATGTAGAAGGTTTTATATATGCATCTAGTTCTTCGGTTTATGGTGGAAATAAAAAAATGCCATTCAGTGTAGAAGATAGAGTAGATCAGCCACTTGCGCTTTACGGTGCAACTAAAATAGCCAATGAACTTATTGCACATTCCTATTCTCATCTCTATAGTCTACCAACAACAGGTTTGCGTTTTTTCACAGTTTATGGACCATGGGGTCGTCCTGATATGGCTATGTTTATATTTACCAAAAATATATTAGCAGGAGAACCAATCCAAGTATTCAATCACGGAAACATGAAACGTGATTTCACTTATATTGATGATATTATTTCTGGGGTTCGATCATCAGTTGATAAAAATTATAAATGTGAAGTATTTAATCTTGGTAATCATAGAAGTGAACAACTAATGGAAGTAGTTTATCTAATTGAACAATATTTAGGTAAAAAAGCTGAGATTAATTTTCAGCCGATGCATCCAGGGGATGTAAAAGAATCCTTTGCTGATATTATAAAATCAGAAGAAAAATTGGGATTTAAACCAACGACTAATATTGATGTTGGAATAAAATTTTTTGTAGAATGGTACAAAGAATATACCTCTAAGAAATGAAAGCTCACTTTACCTTGGGATTATACAGGGTGTATTAAGGGAGTAGTGATTTCTCCAATCGCTAATAATATTAGCATTTCCACTTCTAATGATAATTAAAGGAATAACTGTATGAAAGCAGTCATCTTGGCCGGTGGGTTAGGAACTCGTCTTAGTGAAGAAACTAATCTCAAACCCAAACCTATGGTTAATATTGGTAATAAGCCAATCCTTTGGCATATCCTGAAAATCTACTCATCGTACGGAATTAACGATTTCATCATTTGTTGCGGATATAAGGGGTATATAATTAAAGAGTACTTTACAAATTATTATCTGCATATGTCTGATGTCACCTTTAGACTGAAGGATAATAAAATGGAAATACACGAAAATAATCCTGAGCCCTGGACTGTTACACTAGTTGATACAGGAGTAGGCACACAAACAGGCGGCCGTCTAAAACATGTACAAAAATATATCAAAGACGAAGAGGCTTTTTGCTTTACATATGGTGATGGACTGGGTGATATCAATATCAATAAATTAATAAAATACCATAAAAACCATGGCAAACAAGCCACGGTTACAGCTACACGTTCTCCCGGTCGATTCGGGACATTAAAAATCGCGGAGAATGGCAAAGTTGATAATTTTCAGGAAAAACCTATTGTTGATATTGGTTGGATTAATGGTGGCTTCTTTGTGCTAAACCCTAAGGTTATTGATCGCATCCCAAATGAAATGACAAGTTGGGAAGGAGAACCATTGTCAAGTTTAGCGGCAGATAGTGAATTAGTAGCTTTCAAACATGATGGTTTCTGGCAGCCTATGGATACACTCCGAGAAAAAAATATATTGAATGATCTTTGGTCCAGTGGAAAGGCGCCTTGGAAAGTCTGGTGATTGATCCCACTTTTTGGAAAGATCGAAGTGTTTTTATTACAGGGCATACTGGTTTCAAAGGCAGCTGGCTATCATTATGGCTAAAGAATTTGAATGCCAATGTCACGGGTTATGCATTGGAGTCCCCAACTAACCCCGCTCTTTTTGAAGATGCAATGGTATCCAGTGCGCTTCAAAAAAGCATATATGGGGACATCCGAGATTCAGCTTTATTTACTAATGCTATGCAAGATGCCAAACCTGAGATTGTTATCCATTTGGCAGCCCAACCCCTAGTACGAGATTCCTACACAGACCCGGTAAGAACATATACCACAAATGTAATGGGAACAGTCAATCTCTTTGAGGCGATTAGACAAACTCCCAGTATAATGGCTGTACTGAACATCACAACCGACAAATGCTATGAAAATAGAGAGTGGGATTGGAGTTATCGAGAAGTCGATCCGATGGGTGGTCATGATCCCTATAGCAGTAGCAAAGGATGTGCAGAGTTGGTTAGCTCAGCCTATCGTCGATCCTTTTTTCAGGAAAAGGGAGTTGAACTTGCCACTGCACGAGCTGGAAATGTGATAGGCGGAGGAGATTGGGCAAAAGATCGGATAATTCCTGATGCTATGCGTGCTTTAATAGATAACAAAACCCTCTTGGTTCGTAATCCAGCTGCCACTCGTCCATGGCAACATGTATTAGAGCCTCTTTCAGGATACCTTATGCTTTGTCAACAATTGATCCAGCACCCCGATGTATTTGCAGAGAGTTGGAATTTTGGCCCTAATGAGGAGGATGCGCAACCTGTTTCAAATCTAGCTAGTATCATAGTCAAGAAGTGGGGGGATCACGCATCCTGGGGATTGGATAAAGGGGAGCATCCCCATGAAGCTCATTCCCTCAAATTGGATTGTTCAAAAGCCAAAACTCAACTCAAGTGGCAACCAATCTGGAAACTAGAACGGGCTCTTGATGAAACCGTGCAGTGGTACAAAGCTTGGCATAACAAGGTAAATATGCACCAATTCAGTCTAAATCAGATCGAAACCTATCAACAGGAACATTTGAAACAGTGAGTCAGCACTTCGATTTCATCTCAACCCCACTGCAGGGACTCTACCGTGTTGATCGCAAACCAATTACAGATCAGCGCGGTTTTTTTAGTCGTTTTTTCTGTGCAGAAGATTTTGAAAAGGTTGGCTTAACACGATCTGTTACCCAAATAAATTATACCTTGACCAAAAAAAACGGTGCAATTCGTGGAATGCACTTTCAGAACCCGCCCCACACAGAAACCAAAGTTGTTAGCTGTATTCAGGGCAAAGTATTTGATGTTGCAGTAGACATAAGAAAAGACTCACCGACCTATTTGCAATGGCATGCTGAAATATTGAGCGAAGAGAACCAGCAAAGTCTCTATATCCCAGATGGTTTCGCACATGGCTTTCAAACACTGGCGGAAAATTGTCAACTATTCTATATCCACTCTGAATTTTATGTACCAGAAGCGGAAGGAGCGCTAAATGTCATGGATCCAAAATTGGCGATTCAATGGCCACAGCTAGTAACAGAAATTTCAGATAGAGACAAAAATTGTACCATGTTGGATGATACATTCAAAGGATTGAGTATTATATGAATTGTAGACATTGTGGAAAAGAGCTGACTCACACCTTTATCGATCTTGGAAGTGCGCCGCCTTCCAATTCATACCTCACAGAATCAGATATAAGAGCACCTGAAAAATGTTATCCACTCAAGGTATTAGTATGTAGCCATTGCTGGCTGGTACAAACCGAGGATTTTGTAGGTACAGATGAGATGTTTAATGACGGTTATGCTTATTTTAGCTCCTATTCATCCTCATGGTTGGATCATGCAAAAACATATGTCAATAAGATGATAACAAGATTTCAACTAAACTGCCAGAGTAATATAGTAGAAATTGCTGCCAATGATGGCTATCTTCTTCAATTTGTAAAAGAGAAAAACATTCCTTGCTATGGCATTGAACCAACCCATAGTACCGCAATGGTAGCAAAAGAAAAAGGTATTGAAATCATCGAGGAATTCTTTGGTGACCAGAAGGCAAAAGAATTGGTGGAGCAAGAAGGTAGGAAAGCAGATCTCACTATCGCCAATAATGTCTTGGCACATGTGCCGGACATCAATGATTTTCTCAAAGGCTTTGTAACGCTACTCAAGACCGAAGGAGTGGCAACCTTCGAATTTCCGCATCTTTTAAATATGGTACGGTTTAATCAGTTTGACACTATTTACCACGAACACTATTCCTATCTGTCTCTCACATCTGTTCAAAACATCTTTGAAGCAAACGGTCTCACTGTATTTGATGTAGAAGAAATACCAACACATGGAGGAAGCCTTAGAATTTATGCGCAGCGTAACGATACTGGGAAAAAACCTATCAGTAACGCCGTCACTGCACTGAAAACTCAAGAACAGAAGGCGGGTATAAGAACGCTGGAATACTATCAAGGTTTCCAAAATAAAGCAGATAAAATCAAAACTGATCTAATCAAATTTTTGCTGCAGGCCAAAAAAGAAGGAAAAAAGGTTGCAGCCTATGGTGCTGCAGCTAAGGGCAATACCCTGATGAATTTTTCTGGGATAAGTAAAGACCTGCTATCCTATATAGTAGATAAAAATCCAGCGAAACAAGGCAAATATATGCCAGGAAATCATATACCAATTTTATCACCGGAAGAGTTATCTAAGAACCGACCCGATTATCTATTCATTCTTCCATGGAATATCGCAGAAGAGGTTTGTAATCAAAATATCGAGTTAGTTAAGCTAGGGACACAGTTTGTCGTGACTATGCCAGAGTTGAGAGTGATTTGCTAAAATCCCCCTCCTTAAAATTCAAACATAATAAAATTGTCTCAAGGTTTTCTAAAAAAGCAGATATTAAATTTGAACCGATGCAGCTGGGAGATATTAAAGAATCCTATGCTGATATTAAACAATCGAAAAAAATATTGGGATTTGAACCGACAACCAATATTGATGTCGGAATAAAAAAGTTTGTAGAGCGGTACAAAGAGTATCGCACGAATAAATGACAACCCACTAACCAACTGTACCTTTAAATAGTGGAGTAATTCTTATGGCTAGAGCTTTCTCTACCAATTCTAATAATATTTAGGTTCGCGTATTTATAACGCTAAGGAAAAATAATCATGGATAAAACTGTTTTAAATAGCGACTATTTTAAGAACAGAAACTTAAATGATTTGCAAAGAGTCCAATCTTTTCAATCCGAATCTATTTTTATTAAATCATTAATCTCAAAGGGGAAATTGCTTGACGTTGGTTGCTCTACTGGAGAAATGATAGAAGCCTTAGATTGGGACGGCGAATGCTTTGGTATGGAAATTATTGATGATGCTAAAAAAATAGCTGAAATGAGAGGAATTAGATTTGATAAAAATATATTTAACTCAATAGATTATTTTGATGTGATAATATATCGAGGTACAATACAGCACATAAATACTCCGTTTCTTTTTCTTCAAAAAACTTTTGATGCCTTGCGTCCAGGAGGAAAGATTGTATTTTTAGCTACACCAAATGTTAATTGTATTTATTTTAAGCTCTGGAATACTTTGCCTTTTTTAGATTACCCTACAATTTGCTATTTTATCCCGCATGATAAATGGCTAATTCAAACAATGGAAAACTTTGGATTTAAATTTAAGAAAAAAAGATATCCATATTTGAAATCACCTTACTCAAGTTTAATAAAAGATCACTTAAAGTTTATAATAAAGTTATTTGGTGCTAATGTTGCTTTTCCATTTTGGCGAAATTCAATGGACATGATATTTGAGAAGCCGACAAATGATTAAATATTAGAATTATGAAAAATATTTCAAAAGAAAATATATATAATTTGATGAAAGAATTGTATCCCATTTGTAATAGTATAACTGGCAACGGTGTGGTAAGAACTTTTGAAATAATTAATAAATTAATACCATTAGAAATATTATCTGTTAACTCTGGTGATAATTACTTTAATTGGACAGTTCCCGATGAATGGAATATTAATGAGGCTTTCATTGAAAATAATGAAGGGGAAAAAATAGTAGATTTCAATAATCTAAATATCCACGTGGTTAATTACAGCGAACCAATAGATGTTATTATGGATTTAGATGAGTTGAAAAATAAAATATATACTATCCCAAAACATCCTGATTACGTGCCATATTTAACGTCTTATTATAATAAAGATTGGGGCTTTTGCTTATCTCAAAACCAATTTGATAAACTAAAACCAGGTAAATACAGAGTATTTATTGATTCAGAGCTAAAAAAAGGATTATTAAGATATGGCGAAATAACTATCCCTGGAAAAAGTGATAACATTGTTTTATTGTCAACCTATATATGTCATCCATCTATGTGTAATGACAATTTAAGTGGTGTAACTATTTTAACCGAAGTTGTAAAAAATCTAATCAAAAAACAAAATGATCTAAACTATACGTATAAATGTATTTTTATACCTGAAACAATTGGCTCGATTATTTGGTTGGCAAGAAATCAATTAATTTTTAAAAAAATTATTGCGGGATTGAACTTAACCTGCCTTGGAAATAAAGAAGAATTAACCTACAAAAAATCTCGAATAGGGGATTCTAAAATTGATAGAGTTGCGCAAAATATACTTCATGAAAATTCAAGAATAATTGATTTTTATCCTACAGGAAGTGATGAGAGACAGTATTGTTCTCCAGGTATAAATCTTCCCGTAGGTACTCTTATGAGAGGAATCCCAGCAACATTTCCTGAATATCACACATCAGCCGATAATCTAGAATTTGTTGACCCAGACTATTTGTATGATTCATATGAGAATTGTTTGAAAATAATTATGGCTTTAGACCAAGATAAAAAATATATCAATAATTTTCCAATGGGAGAGCCACAGCTAGGAAAATTTAATTTGTATAGGAAAATTGGAAGTCAGAAGGTGGCGGCGAGTGCTCAAAATGCTTTCAAATGGCTTTTAAACTATTCCGATGGTAAACATTCTTTGCTTGATGTGAGTTATAAAAGTGGAATCGATTTTTTCGACATAGTAAAATTTGCTGAAATTCTTGCGGACGCAAGTTTGTTAAGTGAATTTGATGAATAACTGCTATAAAAGAAGCATATGTCAAATAAATTAAATGTTGGTGTAATAGGCTTAGGAGTAGGCTCTAGGCATGTGCAAGCATATGATTCTCATCCAAATGCAAGTGTAAGGATTGTATGCGATTTTGATAATAATCAATTAAAAAAAATGAACTCTGATCAAATAATTACTACAGTGAATGCCGAAGATGTAATAAATGATAAAAAGGTTGATATAGTATCAATAGCAAGTTTTGATAATTATCATAAAATGCAAATAATTCAAGCCATTCAAAATAATAAACATATAATGGCGGAAAAGCCAATTTGTCAAGATTGGAATGAGTTAGTTCAAATTTATGAGGCGCAAAAAGATCATCCACATATAAAACTTTCATCCAATCTTGTTTTGAGAACTAATTCAATGTTTCAAAAATTTAAGAAAGATATCAAATATGGTCTATTTGGTGATGTATTTTATTTTGAAGGTGATTATTATTGGGGTCGAAAAGAAAAACTTTTTGGTTGGCGTTCAGAGATGGGATTCTATTCTATCATTTTAGGAGCTGCAATTCACATGATAGATTTAATAATGTGGCTTTTAGAGTCCAAACCGGTATCGGTGCAGGCTATTGGTAATAATATTCCTACCAAAAATACAAAACTTAAATTCAATAGCTTTGCAATTATCATATTAAAATTTCAGAATGGTATTATAGCGAAAGTAACTGGTAATGCTGGTTGTGTTCATCCCCATTTCCATGGATTGAAAATAAATGGGACTAAGTTAACGGCGAATCATGAATTTGCTGGTTCATATTATATGAATTCCAGCAGTCCAAAGTCTAACCCAGAACCTATATTAGAACCCTACCCTGAAAAAGAAGTAAGAAAAAATATTATCCATAGTTTCTTAGATTCAATTATTGATGAATCCAAAGAGCCTATTGTAAATATGCATGATGTTTTTGATGTTATGTCTGTTTGCTTTGCTGCTGAAAAGGCAATGAACACTGGTGGCGAAATAGATATTGAATATTTAAACTAATTAATGGTAGAACTGAACTAATGCAGAAAATACCATTTTCTTCGCCGGATATTCAAGATAGCGATATTGATGCTGTAAAGAAAGTAATTCGTAGTGGCTGGTTAGCACATGGGGAATATTCTAAGATGTTAGAGGATCTTTTCTGTCAATATACTGGATCTAAGTTTGCCACAACTGTTTCTAATTGTACCGCAGGCCTACATCTTTCTTGTCTAGTGGCTAATTTTGGCTCTGGTGATGAAGTTATTGTACCTGCTCTAACTCATACTGCGACTGCTCACGCAGTGGAATTTACTGGCGCTAGAGCTGTATTTGCAGATGTGGATCCTATTTCTGGGAATATCTTACCGCAAGAGATTAAAGATAAAATTAATGTGAATACAAAAGGCGTTATTCCCGTTCACATGGCAGGTTATCCATGTAATATGGAAGAGATTATAACTTTGTGTAATGATGAAAACTTAATCTTAATTGAGGATTGTGCCCATGCAATAGGCTCTATGTTCAATGGATATCATGCCGGTAATTTTGGAATCACTGGCTGCTTTTCCTTTTATCCTACTAAACAAATTACAACTGGTGAAGGAGGGATAGTTATTTCCAATGACGAGCAAGTTATTGAAAAATTGAATAGATTAAAGGCATTTGGCATCAATACGCCACCAGAATTACGTACGAAACCCGGTGTATATGATGTACAGGATTTAGGTTATAATTATAGAATGACTGACTTTCAGGCTGCTCTGGGTGTTGGGCAAATGGAACGCTACGAGAAAAACGTTATAAGGCGAAGAATGAATGCAGATCTCTATTGCAATTTGTTAAAAAATGAAGAAAAAATTGTGTTCACCCAATATGATGATGATTGTTCCTATTTTTTGTTCCAAATTATTTTGGATAAACTAGTTGATCGAGATAAAACACTATTGAGCTTGAAAGAAAATGGAATTGGTGTAAGTATTCATTATGCAACACCAGTACCTCTCATGAGCTACTATAAAAATAAATACGGTTATAAAACGGAAGAATTTCCTAATGCAGTAAATTTTGCAAACCAAAGCATTTCACTACCTGTTCATTCTAAACTAGAAAACACTCATGTCCAATTTGTTTGCGAGGAACTAATTAAAACTGTGGAGAAATAATTTAAAATGAAATCAAAAAAAATTGCCCTTATTGGTGGTGCGGGTTTTATAGGTCATAATTTGGCTATTTCACTAAAGGAATATGGACATAACCCTATAATTATCGATAATTTAGCGGTAAACAACATACTATCCTTTACAGATATCGACATTAAAAATCGCAATCTATATTGGGGAATTCTTAATGAAAGGATAGAACTGTTACACAATAATGGAATAGAAATTAATGTCGAAGATGCTCGCGACTACAATGCATTGAGTATGCTATTGAAGGAAGCAGATCCAGATGTTATTATACAATTGGCAGCTGTTTCCCATGCTAACAAATCAAATAAAGATCCCCATACGACATTTGATCATACTTTAAGGACTTTAGAAAATGCCTTAGATTATTGTATTGATAAAAAAGGAAAATGTAACTCCCCTCATTTTATTTACTTTTCATCTAGTATGGTATATGGGCATTTTCTGACTGACCAAGTAACAGAGAATACACAATGTAATCCATTGGGTATCTATGGTACCTTGAAATATTCTGGTGAACTTATTGTAAAAGCGTATAGCCGGGTATTCAATTTACCCTATACAATTATCAGACCTTCATCCTTATATGGTGAGCGATGCGTTAGTCGACGGGTGGGTCAGATTTTCATTGAAAATGCCGTTCAACAATTAGATATTGAAATCACAGGAGATGGCCAAGATAAATTGGACTTTACTTATATTGAAGATTTAACTCAGGGCATTATTCTTACTATTGAAAATGAAGGTGCAATTAATGAAACTTTTAATCTGACCTATGGTGAGGCCCACACTATTGGGGAATTGGCTGAGATTCTGAAAGATCATTTTGACGATATTAATATCAAATATATACCTAAGGACAACCTTACACCTGATCGAGGGACCTTGAATGTGGATAAAGCGCGAAAAATATTAGGTTACAAGCCTCAAAATTCAATTGAGATTGGATACCCTAAATATATTCAGTGGTATAAACAAGTCTGGGATGAAATAAAAAAGTAAGCGAGTTTACTTTGAACAATTTCTTGATGAAAGATGAATGGATGACCAAGCAAATTGGGAAATTGGTTTATAAATTAAATGTAAATGGATTTGAGTTTCAAAAATTCCATCTGGATTGGGATAACTTTATTAAAGATAGATCAAAAAAACCATTTTTTGTTTATACAAAAATTTCTACAAATTATGTAGAATTTTGGCAGTGTCTAGAAAAAGCTAATTTTATGTTAATTGATACAAACCTCCAATTTGAATTAAAGGGAATGATATCAAATAAAAAGTCACTGAAAAAAGATGTAAAAATTATAATTGCCAATGAAAGTCATAAAGAATCTGCAAGTTTGATTGCCTATAATAATTTTATTTATTCAAGATTTCATCTTGACCCTTTAATAGAAAATAAAATAGCTAATCAGCTTAAACTTAATTGGGTAAAAAACTATTTTCTTGGTAAAAGAGGTGATGCGATGGTAATAGCTTTGATCAATGGTCAACCAGTTGGATTTTTGCAGTTGATCATTAATAAGCAAGAGTTGATTATTGATCTAATAGGGGTTGACAAAGAAGCACAAGGGAATGGTGTCGCTTCAGGTATGATTCAGTTTATTACTGAAAATTTTAGATATCGCTTTATTAGAGTGGGAACACAGGTCAGTAATATCCCTTCGATAAAACTTTATCAGAAACTTGGTTTTGTTCTTACTGGCTCTGATTATGTGTTCCACTATCATAGTTAATGAAAATTAGCAATTTCAATACCGTAGATAGAGTCTTTATTATTGCAGAGATTGGCAATAATCATGAGGGGAATTACAGTCTCGCAGAGGAGATGATTGGTCTGGCGGCTAGGGCCGGTGCTGATGCAGTAAAGTTCCAAACTATTGTTCCTGAAAAGCTTGTATCAGTATTGCATAAAGATCGTGTAAAACAACTAAATAATTTTCAATTATCATATAATGAGTTTTCCCAACTGGAAAAAGTGGCAAAAAATGAGAAAGTTATTTTTTTATCGACACCATTTGATATAAATAGTGCAATTTTTTTAAATGAATTGGTGCCAGTATATAAAATATCTTCAGGAGATAATACTTTTTACCCATTAATCGAAGTAATAGCTAAAACTGCTAAGCCTATTATTATGTCAACTGGTCTAATTGAAATTAATGGAATACGAAATACCACTAATTATATCAATAAAATATGGAAAGAAAATAGAATCAAACAAGAATTGGCTTTATTACATTGTGTATCATCTTATCCAACTAAACCTGAAAATGCTAATTTATCAGCAATTCATGAACTTAAAGACATTGTAGATGTCGTAGGTTATTCTGACCATACTTTAGGTATAGAAGCCGCTATATTATCTGTTGCACTTGGTGCTAGAATTATTGAGAAACACTTTACTATAGATAATAATTATTCAGATTTTCATGATCATAAATTATCAGCAAACCCATCCAATTTTAAATTAATGGTTGAAAAGATTCGGGAAGCAGAAATCCTAATTGGTGCGGGTAAAAAAACTCTTAGTTTAGAAGGATTAGATAATAAAATAAACATCAGAAGATCCATAGTTGCAAAAAATGATATAGATATTGGCCATACTTTAACAATCGAAGACTTAGATTGGGTACGTCCTGGTGGTGGCATAAGCCCAGGCCAAGAAAAAATAATAATTGGAAAAAAATTAAAGAGGAATATTAATAAAGGTACTGTAATTACAAATGAGGAACTAATATAGATGAAACGTTGGAAAGTATTTTGTAACGATGACCTCTCTTTAATAAAAGATGCATTAGCAGAACTTCAAAAAATAGCTGAAGTAGAATATTTTTTGCCAAATCAAGATTTACTCTTAAAGAACATAAAACATTTTGATGCTTACTATGCATCAGCTCATGTTCAAATGAATAGAGCAGTTTTAGATAGTGCTGAAAATTTAAAAGTAATCGCTACCCCAAGTACTGGAACCGATCATATTGATGTGAATTATGCTAAAGAAAAAAATATTCATGTAATTGACATATCGAAAGAAATTGATTTATTAAATGGGTTTACAGCAACAGCAGAGCATGCCTGGGGCTTGCTTTTAGCTTGCATTAGGAAATTGCCTGCAGCATTTAATTGTGCTAAAAATGGTTATTGGGCTAGACAACGTTTTACAGGGTTTCAATTAAATAGAAAGACATTAGGCATAATAGGTCTTGGAAGACTTGGAACAATGATGGTTTCATATGGGAATGGATTTAATATGAATGTAATTGGTTATGATATAATAGAAAAAAATATTGAAGGCGTTAAGCAGGTATCTCTAGATCAATTATTGAAATTATCTGATGTTATTTCAGTTCATATTCATTTATCAGATAGGAATAGAAATTTTATTTCAAAACATTTATTTCAAAAAATGAAAAAAGGCGTTGTCTTGATTAATACAAGTAGAGGTGCAATAGTTGATGAAAAGGCATTGTTAAATAATCTTGAATCAGGACATGTTTTAGCTGCTGGAATTGATGTAATAAATGGAGAATGGGATAAAAATTTATATGATCACCCATTAGTTAGATATTCTAGAGAAAATGACAATCTTGTGATTTCACCGCACATAGGTGGTGCAACAATAGAATCTATAATTGGTGCTCGCGTTTTTGTTGGAGATAAGTTAGTATCATATATTAAACAAAATTCAATTAATTAGATAATTTAGAGATATTAAATGATAATAGCAGTAATACCGGCTAAAAAAAGCTCTACTAGATTACCAAATAAAAACATGCAAGAGATATCTGGCAAACCGTTAATCTATTATTCAATAAAAATTGCTCAAGATTCAAAATATATTGATGATATTTATGTATCTACTGATTCTAATAAAATAGGTGATTATTCTAAGAGTTTGCAATGTCATCCAATAAAAAGAAAAGACGAACTTTGCAACAGTACAGCGCCAGTTCTAGGAGTATATTTGGATGTCCTAGAACAGATTTCAGATCCATCGATAGAGTATATTATTGGTATTCAACCAGATCATCCTGATCGAACAATAAATATTGATGAAGTAATTGCTTATGCAATTAAAAAAAATTGGGATCAGTTAATTACAACTGATGCAGATGGTCTAAAAAATGGATCTCTTTGGATAATGAAAGTTGAAGCATTAAAAAATGGATTAATTGGACATGGCAGTGTAGGTACATATAAAGATGGTTGTACTAATATTCACTATAAAGAAGATTTAGAAGTGGCAAGAAAAAATATTATAAATAAGGGAATGAATTGATATTAAAAATTTATAATGGAATAAATTGATGAAGTCAATTATCTCAGCTGGTGGATTTGGGACACGGTTTGTCGTGACTATTCCGGACTTGAGAGTGATTGGTTAACCGCCCCCCCCTCCTTAAGATTTAAGCTTAATAAAATTGCCTCAAGATTCTTTAAAAAAACGCTACGCATCTAAACTTATAAGTAATTCAGTCAAAGTTGCTGTAGGATTTGTTACGGTTGGTATGGTTCCTAGGGCTCTGGGGCCGGAAGCATATGGAAATTTTGGTTTTCTGACAAACTTTTTTATTTCCACTGTAAAATTCTTGACATTTGGTATACCCACAGCATATTACACCAAACTATCAAAAAGACAGAATGAAAAAAAACTAATTGGATTCTATATTTATTTTGGAATCTTACTGATGGTAATTGTTTTTATAACCTTGTTAGGAATTGTTAAATTTGGTTTGCAGGAAATAATTTGGCCTGACCAAAAAGGTATTTTCATATTTGCCTCGGCATTATTAGCGGTTTTATACTTTATAACTGAATCTTTCCGCAATACAAACGATGCCTTTGGGTATACGTTCAGATACGAGAAAGCATTTATTTTGCAAAGCATTATTACTGGGGGTTTAATTGTTGCTCTGTACTTTACAAATGTATTAACTCTTAGTTCATATTTTTTAATGCTTTACTTTTTATCACTTTTTGTAATTATTTCCGGCTGGAGAGTTTTACGAATACATAAAATATATTTGTCTAAGCAACTAAATTTGGCAAGGAATGATTTAGCAAGGTACATAAAAGAATTCTATCATTTTTCCCACCCCCTTTTTTTTCAGTCATTGGTTGTGTACGTTGTTGTTATTACAGATCGTTGGCTTTTGCAAACATTTTATGGATCAGCGGAACAGGGATTTTACACGATAGCTCTAAAAATAGGATCAATTATTTTCTTAATTACTTCTTCTATAACACCTTTAATGCTTAGAGAAATGTCGTTGAGTTATAAGGATAGAAAAAAAGAAGAGTTAAAACGTCTTTTTAAGAGATTTATTCCTATTTTTTATTTTATTATTGCATACTTTTCTGTATTTATTTCTTTGAACGCGGAAACTGTGAATTATATCATTGGGGGATCAGATTATAAAAATGCGAGCATTGTTATATCTATTTTGGTTTTATATCCAATTCATCAGACTTATGGCCAACTGGCGGGTTCAGTATTTTTAGCAACAGAGCAAACTAAAGTTCTTAGAAATATTGGTATAATTACCGGATTAGTAGGTTTTGTTATTTCCTTATTGTTTTTAATGCCAATTAAATTCTATGGTTTAGGTTTAGGAGCAATAGGATTAGCTATAAAAATGGTTTTAATTCAATTTATTTCTGTTAATATTTATCTATGGATTATTGCTAGGTTTCTTAACCTCTCATTTCATAAGTTTTTTGGACATCAATTAATAGTTATTGCAGTTCTTTTTATTTTTTCAAAATTTTCACAATACCTATCTGGGTTCATTAGTACTAATATTATTTTTACTTTTCTAATTAGCGGTTTCATTTATACTCTTCTTGTTTTTTCGCTCATTATTATATATCCGAGAGTAATTGTTTTAACCAGAAAAGCTATAAGAAATTATATTAAAATAACTCTAGAAAATTTAATGGCTTAATAATTTTAATTGTTTTATAAACGATTGAAAAAAATATAATATTTACTAAAATACATACAATATTAAAATTAACATATTTTAATATTATTTTGAATTAGTACTAATAAAATATTAGATATAAATAGAATAGCAATCAAAACTACGCCTTTAAAATTTATGGAGTTTTACGACTCCGGACCTTCTATTAATAATCTTTATTTTCCGGTTAAAGTCACTAGGGTTTTTATACGATATTTTACTAGGATGGTGGGATACAGGCCAAGCTTATTGACCCTTCAATGTATTGTTAAAATAATAAATAAGTTAGAAAAATTATTTGATCTTAGCTATATAAGTTACCTTTTTGAAATAAACATTTATCAATTAAGGTATAGAATATCAATTTTTAGCGAAGGATTAAAATCATCTGTAAAAGTAAAGAATGAATGGGCTTATTATACTATAACGAATTCAAAAAGTATGAGAGTTAGATTAAATGCAAAATCTTATTTGTCACTGATGTCAAGACATGGCTTTAATGACAGAAATAGTCAAAATAATGTGAAATCAATTAATCCAAGTTTATTAAAAAATTTTTCTGATAATAAATTTTATTTGTATGGTCCTAATGTTATAAAACCTCCAAATAAAAAATATAGTGATTATACACTAGTAGTGTTAAAGCCAATGGATTATGATATAAGTCAATTTCAGAAAAAGTTACTTTTTGTTAATGGGGGTTATTATTGGGCAAAAATGGCAAATGACAATGATCATTGTATTAAACTTATTAACGATTACGGCAGAGTGGTGGTTAGTAGTTTATCAAATATAAAAAGCCCACTTGAGAAAGCCAAATTCCCAATGAGTGGAAATATTGCAGCTCCAATGGCACTAGGTAGGATTTTATATAATTTAATCTATTCGTATGGAAGATTTAAATGCGTCATTGAAGGTTTTGATTTCTACTTAGATAAGACAATGTACTCCTCATCTTATCCTTCGCTTGCAAGACAAGAAGGTTTAATAAATGAACAGTGGATATGCTATGGTTTATCTGTCCACGATGCATTATATAATTTTCTTTATGTTAAGGAACTATGTAATTATTTGGATATTAATGATTCCTACAATTTCAAAGGAATTTTAAAAATGAGTGGAGATACATTCCTGCAAAATCTCCAGAAGGTCAGGAATTTTAACTTATTAAAAAAATAACAACATAGTCTTAAATATAAAATGATATTTGATATAAAAAATAGATCAAAAGAATTAGGTCATTCAAACTATTTTAAAATCATTGAAAAACATAATAATAGTTTTGTTGTTATTGAAGATAAACTTCGTGATTTTTTCAAGGAATATAAAAATAGGAATAAAATAATAACACTTTTAGGCATATGGCTTTATTTTATTCGCGCTTTGTATGAATCATATGGTGAGAAAGGATTACAATCATTTTTAGATAGTGATTATGATTGTGTAAATAGGTTTGCATATAAATATGAATATGGATTATCCATAAACAATAAAATAAAAAACATTAAAAGAACAAAACCATTTATATTTCTTGATCTCTTTTTAGAAAAACCATTACTCCCAGGGGGAATTGTTACTAGCTTAATTCATAAGCTTAAATGGAGATTTACACATTTAATTATTGCCTTTACTCCTATAAAATCAAGTTCAAAAAGAAAAAACGAACTTAATCTTTATATAAGTGAATATTTCAATGATCTTTCAATAGATAAAGAAAATTATAAAAATATTAGCGAATTAATTCCTCAATTATTTTACGCTGATTATATTAATACATTTAATAGTCGCGACTTGCAAGTTGAGTGCTCACCATGGGCCTTTCTTGATTTTTCAGGAGCACACAAAATGTTATTGATCCAAAGAAAAGTGTTAATTAATGGATTTCAGCATGGGGGAGGGTATTTTTCATACCAGTTTGAGATTGGAGAGTATTTTGAAAAATTGATAACTGACACTTTTATAGGCTGGGGATTATCGCCAGAATTGAATCGTCGACAACATAAGTACCCAAAAAGAAATACTGATTATAAAAGTATAAAAAAAACTAGGAGATTAATTTGGATTGAACGTGGTTTTGCGTCAAAATATGCAAGCTTTCTGTGGCCTTTTCGTACAGATGCATTACGTAACGAGGAAACAATAGAATATATTTCTAGTGAATTAATAAAATCTAAAATAATGTATTATAATTTACCTCATCCGGGAGTTTTTAGATGTGTTCAATACGATAAAGTACGTGACAAAGAAATAAAGAACGTTACTAAAGGTGGCGAAAATATAATTAATTATGAAGATGTTGTAATCTTTGATGTTGTTATTTCTACCTTGATTCATTACTGTGTGGAAGCTGAAATACTATTCATATTAGTTGTTCCGAGAGAAGATGTTCTAGCTTTTACAGATCAACAAAAAGAATGGTTTGAGTTAATGCGAAATTCCAATTTAGCGTTTTATAATGATGAAGTAGGTAGTTTGAGCAGTAGAATAATAAAGATTATGAATGATAATATTAAAATCCCATCTCAACTGAGGAATTATCATAATGAAAAATTCATTATATAAAATAATATCGTGAATTCAAGTATCCATAAGAATTAAGAGTCTCATAGTAAAAAATTAGATCTAATATTTATAATTTGAATAAAATATTAGCAATTGCAATTCCTACTTATAATCGATCTGAGATATTATACGATAATATGCCCAGTTTATTATTAGAAGCGAAAAAATATTCGATTCCAATTTATATTTCTGATAATAGCATGAACGATCAAACAAAAAATACAATAGATCATTATCTATTAGATTATGAAAATATTTTTTATGAAAAAAACTTAGATGATGTTGGTCACGATAGAAATAGCTTGTCAGTACTTCGCATTCCACAAACAGATTATGTTTGGCTACTTGGAGATTCTTTAAAGGTTTCAGAATTTGCAATAAGAGATGTCCTGGATGTTATAAATAAATATACGCCAGGACTTGTAGCGGTTAATGCTGTAGGCCGTGAACTTAATTTTAATAGTGGTAACTATCAAAGTTGTGTTGATGTTTTTTCTATGTTAGGATGGCATTTAACATTAACTGGGGCAGTCATCTACTCGCGAGAGGCAATAGAGTCTATGGATTATGAAAAAATATTGAAGAATAATAATTTTCCACAAATCCCACTTATTTTTAACTATCTTGCAACACATAAAAGTTTATATTGGATAAACAATAAGATTATCAAGGCATCTAAAAAAAAGAAAGGATATTGGGCATCGAAAGCTTTATCTATATTTATTGATGATTGGTCAAATTCAATAAATAATCTTTCTTCTATTTACCCAAAAAATGTAAAAAATAAAGTAATACTAAAACATTCACACAAAACAAATGTATTTGGATTTAAATCTTTAATAATGCTAAGAGTAGCTGGAGGATTTAATTATAGATTATTAAGATCATATGGAAAAACCTTAATGGTTCATAGTACTTTAAAACCGATGCTTGTAGTTATAATATCAGTGGTTCCTATTATTTTATTAAAATTTCTTTTCCTAATAAGAAAAATCCTTCGTCAATGATCTATGATAGTTAATAGAGTTATTACGTTTTGATTTTATTCAGATATTAAATTTTTCATGACTTGTTTATCTAACCAAGATTATTATTTATGTGTGGAATAGTAGGAACTTTAGGTCATTTTGAAAATCGGGAACTATGTATTAACAATATGTTGCAATCACTAGTTCACCGCGGTCCAGATGATCAAGGTCTTTACTTTGATAAGAAGTTTGCAGGCGGAATGCGCAGACTTTCAATTAATGATCTTAAAGGGGGATCTCAGCCTCTTTATAATTCCGACAAATCAATTATTCTTTTTTATAATGGTGAAATCTATAACTTCTTATTATTAAAAAAAGAACTAGAGAAAAATGGGGTTGTTTTTCGTACACAATCGGATGGTGAGGTAATACCGCACCTTTATGAAAAGTTTGGAGTGAAAGTTTTTGAGAAACTAGATGGGATGTTTGCAGCCGCAATATGGGACGTAAAACATCAGAGACTAATCTTAGGACGGGATTTACCTGGAGAGAAGCCTCTTTATTACAGTAATCTTGGAGGAGGAAGACTTGTATTTGGTTCGGAAGTTAAAGCATTGAGGAAAATACATGGACTCAACTTGACAATGAACCACCAAGCATTATGGGATTTCCCATCCTTTTTATGGATACCAGAGCCAGCAACAGCATTCAATGAAATAAAAGCTCTACCAAGAGGAAATTATCTTATTGCTGAAAATAATGAAATTATTATTAACTCTTATGAGAACCTCTTTACCCCAACAGAAATAAATAAGAAAAATGATATAGAAATTATTAAAATAGTTCGGGATGAAGTAGAAGCTGCTGTAAAGTCTCGACTTCTTTCAGATGTTCCTGTTGGTAGTTTTCTGAGCGGTGGTCTCGATAGTAGCATAGTTGCTAGTATTGCTGCTAGGGAGTTACCAAGTATAGATACTTTTACTATCTCTTTTGAAAATATTGATGACCCGTATCACGGTAAAGCAGATGAATCTATTGCTGCTTCAGAAACTGCAAAAATTATAGGTTCAAATCACCACAACATACAAGTTACAGCAACGAGTTTTCGCGATAGCCTAGATGATTTTTGCCATTATGGGGATTTGCCTTTTGGCGTTTCATCTGGATTAGGTATTATTGCCATTGCTTCAGCTGCAAGAGAAGCGAATATTAAGGTGCTTTTAACCGGAGATGGGGCTGATGAATGTTTTGGTGGGTATTCATGGTATAGTTATCTTGATAATATTAAAAATAATAATCAAGTTTTGTTGGATAAGCCAATTTCTTTTCAGAATTATGGGTTGACAATTAAGGAAAGGCTTAAAATAATGGGATCAATGCCACCTGCTCAAAGGGCTTGGGCTTGGCACTATTATGCTCACGAAAAAGAAAAAAAATCATTGTTTTCTGAAGAGTGGCAAGAGGGCTTGAAAAGTTCCTTGAGGCATTTTCAGACTATTAAGAATACTGATGTACCTTATGAATATATCAAGCATGATCGAGCCTTTTATTTTCCAAATGAAATGTTGAGGAAAGTAGATCGCATGGCAATGATGCATTCAGTTGAGGGCCGCACTCCTTTTGCTGCACCCCAGATAATGGCCCTTGCGAATAAACTTTCTTATACGCATTTAGTGCGAAATGGCACTTTAAAATGGATATTACGTAAAGCTTTCGAAGATTTTTTACCTATGGAAATAATTAATCGCCCAAAACATGGATTTAATGTTCCCATAGATCATTGGTTAAAAGGTGAATGGTCAGATTTAGTTGATGAAACTTTTGAAAAGGGTTCTGCGCTTTATAATCAAGGAATTATTAGTTCTAGCTCACTAGGAGTTGCAAAAAATCTTTTAAAAGATAAAAATCGATTAAATGGCCATTCAATTTTTTGTTTTATAATGTTAAATAAATGGTTGAGTAATTAAAATGGAAATTATTGCAGAGATTGGGCAAAATCATAATGGTGACATGGGGTTAGCAAAAGAGCTGATAGAAACAGCAAAAGCTAATGGTGCAGATGTAGCTAAATTTCAACTTTACGATGCTAAAAAACTTTTTTCCCGAAAAAATAATCCTTGGTTTGACTATAATTGTAAAACTGAACTTTCTAGAAATAACGTAGATAGAATCTCCCGTATATGTGAAGATGTTAAAATCGAATTTATGGCTTCTGTCTTTGATATCGAGCGCATTGAATGGCTAGAAGAAGTTAATGTTAAACGTTATAAAGTTGCCTCACGATCAATATTTGACGATGAATTAATTACTGCAATTGTGGATACAAAAAAGCCAGTACTAGTTTCTTTAGGAATGTGGCAAGAGCAAGCATTCCCAAAATTGCCAGGTAAAAAAACAAAATATCTTTATTGTATTTCTAATTATCCAACTTCATTGGAAGACATTCATTTAAATAAAGTGGATTTTAATAAATATATTGGTTTTAGTGATCATAGTATTGGTATAAGTGCTGGAATTGCTGCGCTTGTCCGTGGAGCTAAAATTATAGAAAAGCACTTCACTCTTGATAAAGAAATGTATGGGCCGGATCATGAATGCAGTATGGAACCTGATGAATTACTTATTCTGTCAAATTGTAGAAATGATTTTAAGTTATGTCTATAGAACCCAAATTCACAGTTTATATTGCTAGTCATAATTATGGACGCTATTTAAGTGATGCGATAGAAAGTGTATTACGCCAAACGGTTGATGCTTGGGAGCTGATTATTATTGATGATGGATCAACTGATGAAACGCCACAAATTGTTGACCGATACAGTAGTCATCCTAGGATATCAGTTTTTTGTACTGATAATATTGGTTTACCATCGGTATGTAACCTTGCATTAGAAAATGCAAAGGGCAAATATATTATCCGTCTTGATGGAGATGATATATTTGATGAAAATATTCTACTTATCCTTGGCCACCATTTAGATCGGAATAATACCCTCTCATTGGTATTCCCAGATTATTATTTAATTGATGAAGGGGGCGAGATTTTTTCTCATGAACGTAGAAGGAAATTACATTCTGATGACCATTTAATGGAATTACCGCCTAATGGAGCATGCACTTTAGTTCGTACAAATATTTTAAGACAGTTGGGAGGGTATCGGGTAGACTTGGGAGCTCAAGATGGTCTGGATTTGTGGGTAAAACTAAAAGATAATTATAATGCAGCAAACATTAACCTGCCATTATTTTATTACCGTCGTCATGGAAAAAATCTTACAGAAAAACCTTTAAAAATTATTAATGCTCGACGTGAATTAAAAAAAAGTGCAACCATTAATCAGCTTAATAAAATGAGGCCAATTATTGCAGTTATTCCATGTCGACGCCACTACGATTTTAATGAGGATCTATGGAATGAGCTACTAGCCGGACAAACTTTATTAGAACGTGATATTGAAGCTTGTATAAATTCAGAACTTATTGATCGTGTCGTTGTGACTTGTGATAATCCTGATGCGGAAAAAACACTGCTACCCTTCAAGTCCTCTCGTTTAAACTTTGTGTTAAGAGATGAACGTAGCACAATTAGGTCTTCAAATATTGTTGATACTTTAAAGGTTGTAACAAATAAATTTGATCCTCATTATAGTGGGATCACTATAATGAGGTATGTACAAACCCCCTTTGTTAGTACTGGAACGATAGATGAAGCAATTACTTCTCTCGCTGTAAGTGGTGCAGATAGTGCAAATGCGATCGAGTTAATAAATAGTACAATTTATCGAAGAACAGCTTTTGGTTTGGTGTCTGTTAATAATGATTATGGACATTTAGTAGGCGGTGAAAAACTCTATAGAGATTCATCAACTTGCCTTGCCATACGTAACTCCAATCTTATAAAAGGCTCATTGACAGGATCAAGTATGGCAGGTTTTGCAGTTTCAGCTGTGGAAACTTTTTTTATTAATAGCTCTAACAATCTTAGCTTGGCTCGGAGTTTTGCAGAACAAAAAATTGGTACATAGATATTAGTATTAATAAACTTAAACGTATTGGTATTATTGTTGCTGCGCGCATGAGTTCTAAGAGATTGCCCGGGAAAGCACTAAAACCATTGCTAGGGATTCCTCTTTTAGCTTTTCTTTTTCGGCGTTTAAAAAGTAGTGTATTAAGTAATGAAATTATTTTAGCAACTTCTGAAAATACAGAGGACGATGTGTTAGTGAAATTGGCTAAAAAAGAAAAAGTAAACGTTTATAGAGGTGATTTAGAAGATGTGACTGGAAGATTTATTGGAGCTGCAGAAGTTAATAATATTGATACGGTTATTCGAGTCACAGGAGATTGTCCCTTTATTAATGGTGATTTAGTCGATTACTGCATAAAATTATCTGCTGAGTATTACCCCTTTGATTTATGTACCACAAAAAAATGTTTTCCTGTTGGATTAGACGTTGAAATATATAATAACTCAAAATTATCCAAACTTTATTACGCAGGCCAATTAAGTTCAAAAGAATCAGAACATCTAACATTATATTATTATAATAATGATCATAATTATAAGATAAAAAAATTACACCCCCCTTTATCTTGGAGTGGGAATGGAAGTATTTATACGGTTGATAATATTGAAGATTATAATAGAGCTTTTGTTTTAGCTCAAAATTTTGATAATGAATATTTTTCTATTGATAGTTTAGTTAAAAAAATTCTTTAATCTAATAATCAACAAAATGATTCTAAACTTCTATTATGGATAATTTGCTTAACAATAAAAAATTCTCTATAAAATATTCAAAGTCATCTAATGATATTTTAAAAGAAAATATTGATATGATCAATAAAGAAAAAATACTTTATGAAGATCAAAAAGAATTAACAGAAATGCTAGTGACTTTTCCTAAAAGAAAAAGCTGTAATTGTTGTGGATCTAAATTTAAAGGAGTGCAATTTCAACATCGCAATATAGCATTTAAAGAGTGTAGTAGGTGCGGACATATACAAACTTTAAATAAACCCCCCTCTAATTACCTAGACATTTTATCTAAATCCTCTATTTTTTCTAAAGTATATCCAAAGCTAAATAAAAAAGAATTTCTTCTTAGAAGAGATAGAATTTATAAACCAAAACTTGATTGGATTTTTGAAGTGTTAAACGAACTGGGTCAAAAAGATCCTGATTTATTAAATAAGCGCTGGGTAGAAATAGGAAGTGGCGCAGGTTATTTTTTATCAGCTGCTAAGCAAAAAGGAATAAGTAAATTAATTGGAGTTGAAAGTGATGAAATTTTGCATTCAAATGCAGTGTTTAATAATCCAAATTTAGATATAAGGTGTTGGAAAAAAAGCTTCCATGATGTGTTAAATTTAAATGCTGATATTTATTGTTCATTTTATGTGCTTGAACATATAGATGAATTGCAACTAGTTTGGAAAAAAATGAGAGAGATGCCAATTAAAACAATATTTGTATTTTCAGTCCCTGTCTTTGGTTTCTCTTGTTTATTAGAAAATTCATTTGTTAATCAATTTGGCAGAAATTTAGGTGGAGATGCTCATACTCAAATTTTTACAGATGATTCAATTGAATATGCGATGGAACTTGCTGGTTGTGAAATATTATCAGAATGGATCTTTGGTCAAGATATTTCAGATTTATTAAGATTTATAAATAAAGACTCTAGTAATAATAATAAAACAAAAATTCATTCAACTTTAAATAGCAGGTTAAATAATTTGCATGACCAAATACAAGCTTTATTCGACATGTGTCATCTATCTGACCAGCGTCATTTCATTGCTACGCGTAAATAATATTTAATGAAATTCAAAGTTCGATATATTTATTCTGCATGTATTGTTATTGAAACAGATAACTTAACTATTTTATGTGATCCTTGGTTTACTGATGGAATATATGATGGAAGTTGGTTCCAATTTCCTAAGCTAAAAGACCCTATTAATATAATTGGAGATGTAGATATAATCTACGTTTCCCATATACATCCTGACCATTACGATCCCAAATTTATTTTAAAATATTTCGATAAATTTGGAACGAAAAGAATCATTACTGGAAATCACAAAAAAAACTTTTTAGTATATAAAGCTAAATCTGATGGTCTAGTTGTAGAACCAATTGATCAGTTAGAAATTGATAAAACAATAATTTCTATTTTTCCAAATAATACGAATTCAATTGGAGATATTGATACAGCTTTATTAGTGACTCAGAATGAAAAAGGTATCCTAAATCTTAATGATTGTTTGTACAACCAGAGCCATGTAGAAGAAATCAATAAGTATATTAATAATAATAAAATATCTCTTGAATTATTATGCTTAGGTTATACTGGAGCAGGTCCATATCCTCAAACATATTATGATGATAAAAAAATACTTGGCAAAAAAGCAGAACTCAAGAAAAAACAGTTTTTTGAACAATACTCCAATTTTACTAAATTTTTTGAATCAAGATTCCATCTTCCTTTTGCAGGGAAATATATTTTAGGTGGAGATAAAAATGTATTGAATAATTACAGAGGGGTTGCAGATGCCGTAGAGGTTAAATCATTTGATTCTAAGGCTATAGTTATTAAAGATGGTGGGAAGGATTATATTGATTTGATTAATAAATCTGTTTCAGCGCAAAGGAAAAATCTGTATTCAAATGATATTTATACAGCTCGATTACAAGAAATTAAAAATGAAAAAATGCTTTATGAAAAAGAAATAAAACTTGAAATCAATTCAATACCTTTTACTCGCTTATTATCAAAAGCATATGATAAAGCTATTTCAAAGAGCGAATATGATCATGATTATTATTTTATTTTTTCAATTATGGATAATAATCAAATAATTAATAAAAGGTTTATTTTGAATTGTAATCAAAATAACAAAAACTTTTCAGAATTGAACTCAGAAAATCTTTCTAAGTTTTCTCCGAGTTCCGAAATAATTATTGATAGTAGATATTTTTTTGGTTTATTGACTGGAATATATCACTGGAATAATGCTTTAATTGGTAGTCAATACAAGTGCCGACGAGTGCCTGATGTATATAAAAGAGAATCATATGACTTTCTTAATTTTTTGAGTATTATATAAAATATCAAGGGTGAAATATAAAAAATGCATTATATAACGGTTAATATATAAATAAGCATTGTTTCTATAAGAAAAAAAATTAAGTCTATAATGGAAATAGTATTTGAGATATTCGTTGATAAAATGATACTGAAAAAGACTATTGATTGCGCATAAATAAATATGTGCCCAAAAAATTAAAATATTTGCGATGGTGTTACTATAAATAATTCTCATATGGTATCAATAGGTGAAAGAGTGTCTATACATGAATATTGCTGGTTACAAGGCTATGGTGGAATAACAATAGGAGATTTTGTTGGTATAGGAAGCGGTACAAAGATCATAAGTAATACACATAATTATCAGAGAGTTGATATTCTGTTTAAGGAGCAGGTATTGTAAAAAACCAGTTATCATTGAAGATGATGTGTGGATAGGAACAAATGTAGTCATTATTGGCAAAGTGAAAATTGGAAAAGGTTCAGTAATTTGTGCTGGTTCCGTTCTCTCGGGAAATATTCAAGCATATTCAGTAGTTGTTGGAAATCCGGGCAGGGTAGTAAAAAGGAGATAATTTATGAAATACAATTCCATTAATATTGGCGACACAGCTGAGATAAAACATACAATCACCCTAAGTGACATTGAGAAATTTGTTGATTTAACAGGTGACGATAATAAACTTCATGTGAATGAAGAATTTGCATCAACAACTTCTTTCAAGAAACCGGTTGCTCATGGAATGTTAGGATCATCTTTTATTTCAACTATTATCGGTACCAAACTCCCCGGTGATGGTGCTTTATGGTATGCTCAAAATCTCGAATTCCTTCAGCCTGTTCGTATAGACGATGAATTGCGAATAACGGCCGAAGTGATATCAAAACTTGATCGAACCAAAACAATTGAACTGCAAACGGATATTTTTAACCAGTACAAGCAAAAAGTTATAACTGGAACGGTGAAAGTAAAATTAGTAGAGACAATTCTACCAAAGGAAAAAGAGAAAAACACTAAATCACAAAAAACTGTATTAATTATTGGTGGCACAGGTGGTATTGGCAGTGCTGCCTGCCTTCAGTTGGCAAAAGATGGTTTTGAAATAGCTATTCATTATTATAAAAATAAAAATAAGGCAGAAAACCTTAAAAAACAGATAGAAAAACTTGGCAGGAAAGCTGTTGTTGTTTCAGGTGATATTATTTCACCAGAAGATATAATAGAAATAAAAGAAAAATCCATGCGAGCGATTGGTAATATATCTATTATTGCCAACTGCTCTACCATACCGGTTCCAAATATCAAGTTTGCTGATCTTGAATGGGACGATATGCGAGCTCATTTTGATATAAATATTAAAGCATCATTCAACCTGTTAAGAGCATTTGTGCGAGATTGGAAAAAGGAACAATTTGGGAAATTCATTGCTCTAACCACATTGTATACTGAACAACCAAAATCTGAACTTTTGAGCTATATTACAGGAAAAACAGCATTAAATGGATTTGTAAAAGCCTTGGCATTTGAGCTTGCGCCTAAAGGAATAAGAATCAATCTGGTATCGCCGGGGATGGTTGATACTCCTCTCATTGCGGATGTACCGGAAAAAGCAAGGCTACTTTCGGCGGCTCAGACACCTTTAAGAACCCTGGCAACTGCCGAAGATGTAGCAGGCGCAATCAGTTTTCTTGCTTCTGCTAAGTCCAATTATTTAACCGGAGAGACGATCAGAGTAAACGGCGGTCAATTCATGCTATGATAGGATTGAAATATTCCGAGATATTAAAACTAAATAAAGAATTAGAAAATAACCTTAAATCAAGTTCTTATGATATCACTATACTTTCGAATATTATTGTCCACCAAATCAAGGAAATATTGGAATACCTGTTAAGGTGTGAAGTTATTAATGCCAGTGTTGAATTTGGTGATTATGATAATATTGTTCAGGACAGCCACAAATATAAAGATTCAAATGCGGTTATTATTTTTTGGGAATTGTGCAATATCATAGATGGCTTGCAGTACAAAATTGAATTAATAAATAATGATCAGTTAGATGAAATACTTGAAAAAACAAAATCTGAAATTGATCTTGTGCTGAAAAACCTCGAAAACACTTCCCTTGTGCTTATTAACAAATTCACAACACTTCCTTTTTCCAGTTCCAATATCAGGGAAACCAATCTGGATAGATTAGCGGAGCAATTGAATTACTATCTGGAAGGAAAAATATCATCGAATGTCAGAATGGTTGACTTTGAAAAGGTAATCGCTTCTGTTGGAGTTTCAAACAGCCTGGATTTGAGATATTACTACTCATCAAAAGCATTATACACAGTTGATTTTTTCAAAACTTACGTAGAGTATGTTAAGCCTTTTGTCATGTCAGCAAATGGTAAAGCAAAGAAGGCCTTAATTTTTGATTGCGATAACACATTATGGAAAGGCATCCTTGGTGAAGATGGGTTTGATAACATCGAAATGTCATCAAAAACTAAGAATGGAGCCGTATTTTCAGAAATTCAAGCTATAGCACTGGCTCTTAACAGGCAGGGAGTGTTGATCGGTTTATGTAGCAAGAATAATCCCGAGGATATAGATGAAGTAGTAGAATCTCATCCAGATATGCAGTTAAGAGATAAGCATATCACCATTAATAAAAGCAATTGGTTGGACAAGGTCTCTAATCTTAAGGATATAGCAAATGAATTAAATATTGGTTTAGATAGTTTAGTTTTTATTGATGATTCATCTTTTGAGGTAAACCTGATCAGGGAGCAGCTGCCGGACATTACTATTTTGCAGGTGCCGGAAAGATTATATGAGTATCCAAAGATGTTACGGGAGAATAGGAGTCTGTTTTTTAATCTTTCCTTTACTGCTGAAGACAGCAAGAAAATTGAAATGTACGAGCAGCAGGTAAAAAGAAAGGCCGTAAAAAAGGAGTTTGCAGATATAGAAGATTATCTTGCTTCACTGGAACTAAAGATAACAATCTATGAAGATGACAAATCCATTATTCCTCGTATGTCGCAAATAACTCAAAAGACAAACCAGTTTAATCTTACAACAAAAAGATATACTGAAGGGGATATCAAAAATTTTATTGAAAATGAGTTTTTTAAAATATTAGCATTTTCTGTTGCAGATAAATTTGGGGACAGCGGTGTCACAGGATTGTGTATTCTCAATATGGATGATAACAATAAAATTGCAAATATTGATACTTTATTGATGAGCTGCAGAATTATTGGTCGGAATGTCGAATATGCTTTTATGGATTGCATAATTGATATAATGAAAAGAAGAAAAGTAAATGTTGTTAGATCACAGTACATAAAATCTCAGAAAAATGAACAAGTGAAAGAATTCTATGACAAGTGTTCATTTGATCTAACTGAATCAAATGATTCAATTAGAAACTATACACTGGATATAAATATGTATGTGCCAAAACAATTAACCTACATTGGAATTATTAATGAAAAATAACATTGAAAAGCGGATAAAAAATATTATGTCATTTGTATTTTCAATATCCATTGAAGAAATTGATGATGAATCATCTCCAGACACAATTGAATCATGGGATTCACTTAAGCAAATGAATCTTGTTATCGCATTGGAAGAAGAATTTTCTATTGAACTCAAAGATAATGAGACTGTGGAAATGTTGAATTATTTATTAATAAGGTCTATTATAAATGAAAAAATCTCTTCTTAAAAATATTTTAATCTTAACTATTGAAGTAATTAACATTTCAATTGATTTTATAAATATAAAAGGGAGTATAATAGCTTATGCCAGTTCATTATGAGAATAATTTCGAGCTTGATAAAGCGAGTGAAAGGTATTATTCATACCTTGATTTAATAAAATCAAAATGGCGATTGAGAAATAGGAAAATTGATAGTGGGAAATCCGTCATTGTCTATAAAAACGTACAATTTAAACTTGCTGATGTTTCACATATAATTATTGGAGATCATAGTATGTTCTTGCCTTATGTGGTTGTGCAATTAACTAAGCCTCAACCAAGTCTTCATATTGGTAAACATGTTGGGATTGGTCGTTTCACACATATTTTAGTTAAAAATAAGATTCAAATTGGAGATTATACTCGAATAGGTGCTTTTACAACTATTCGAGATCACATTCATGCTCCCTTTAAAAGTAAAGACGAAAAGATTATTCAAACAGAATCTCTCATTGAACCAGTAATTATTGGAAAAGATGTATGGATTGGTAACTATGCGACAATTTTTCCTGGCGTTACAATTGGTGATGGTGCAGTTATAAGTACTTATGCTTTAGTAACTGAAGATGTTGCGCCATACACTGTTGTAGTGGGGCAACCAGCCAGAGCTGTAAAGATGCGTTATAAATAATTTTATTCAGAAAAGCATAAGTAGTATTGTAAGTAGAATAAAACTTCCGTTTATTATTAGCATTAAATATTTTTTAGATTGAGCTAAAAAATAATGTATAGCGAAATAACAAAAAATTTTGATGACATTATTGATAGAGCAACTGTCAGATATATATCGCAGCTTTTTATACGATATTTTCTTAGGCTATTGTTATTATTTGCCAGCGCGATTATTTTATATATTTTAGTTATTTCGACTTCAAATGATGCTGTACAATACATCCAACTTATCAAAAATTACTCAGATAAAGATTTTTTAAGATCCTTTATAAATATGCAATTCCAAAATAGAGGTGAACCAGGAACATATTTTTTATTATGGCTAGTTACTCTATACTACCGGGCTGATTTAGCATTCTATTTGGTGTCATTACTTTCTTTATCAATAAAAAACTATATTTTCTTCAGGTACTTACATTATGCATCATTGGCTTTTATTGGTTATGTGTTAATTTTCGTTCATATTTTAGATGCAAATCAGCTAAGAGAGGCATTTGCAGTCTGTTTTGTTTTTTATGCACTATTTATTGAACCGAAAAATAAATATACATATTTACTGTTAGCCGGAGCAGGAATTATATTCCATTACTCGGCATTATTAATACTATCGTTGTATTTTATTCGTGCTCCAATTATTGGGTTAATAAGTATGATAGTTTTTGTATTGATGGGAGATATCCTTGTAACATATAATGATTTTTTCTCCTTCGCTAGTATCTGGACTGGAAAGGTTAAAGGTCAAGTTAATCTTACAAGTTCACTCTTTATTGTGCAAACAACAATATCTATTGCCGCTATATCTGTTTGGAAAATATTAACGCCTGCACAAAAACGAGGCGCATATTTTAATACAATAGGTGTTTTAATCTATTTATTATTTACTGATTATCCAATTATTGCACACCGTGTTAGAGAATTGACTCAACTCGGGATTTTTCCTTTGCTTTTCTTTGATAAGCAGAAATTGACATACGTAAGGATAATTTGGGGAGGTGGCTTTCTTTATTATATAATTTATAATCTTTATTGGATAATAGAGGAAATAAATTCAAAGTATAATGTTTTCTAGATTTTTTAATCTAATATATAGGAATTTAAAAAATTTCAAGTCATCACTTTTTTATCATTATAGTAAAAAATATAATAAAAATTATGATATTGATATTTCATTATCTTTAGTTCAAAAACAATTTAAAGATCCGCAAGAGCAGTATGCACTGTTTCATCATTACTTTTGGCATAATATACCTGTTTGGGTGCGTAACCATAGGGCATATTATAAAGATCAGCAGAGAGGTTTTGGTGAAGATGCTTTTCATGCAATGTGGTACCTGCTAATCAACGAACTTAGACCATCAAATCTACTCGAGATTGGTGTATATAGGGGGCAAGTGATTTCTTTGTGGAGTCTGATCGCAAAACATTTGTCGATTACCTCGGATATTCATGGGATTAGCCCTTTTTCAAATGATGGTGATGAGGTTTCAGCTTACATAGATATAGATTATTATAGTGATGTAATAAATAATTTCAATCATTTTTCTCTCCCATTGCCCCATCTACATTGTGGTTATTCGACTAATCCTGAAATGGTTGCAGTAATACAGTCAGTCAAATGGGATGTTATTTATATTGATGGATCGCATGACTATGATATTGTAAAGAGTGACTTTGAAATATGCTCATCATCATTATCTGACCAAGGAGTTATTATATTAGATGACTCTGCTTTAAATACTGCTTATGATCCTCCATTATATGCGAGTGCGGGGCATCCGGGGCCATCGATAGTTGCAAATGAAATTAATAATAATAAATTTCGAGAAATACTTTCCATTGGACATAACAGAGTATTTCAATTAATTAGATGCTAGTGTAGCTTTGTAAATTGTATAAGTATGGCATGATCTTATAGTAATATTGGAAAATAAATAGAAAGCAGAATTACTATAACTCTTTGATCATGATTATAAGTTTCTAAGAGCGTAACTGGATTGCCAATTTTATAGATGAATATACTTGGGATATCAGCATATTACCATGATAGTGCAGCTTGTATTGTGAAAGATGGAATTATAATTGCTGCTGCCCAGGAAGAACGGTTTACTAGGAAAAAACATGATTATTCTTTTCCATCTAATGCAATTAATTATTGTTTGAGAGAAGCTGGCATTATTGGAATAGAGCTAGATTATGTTGCATTCTATGAAAAACCATTTCTAAAATTTGAAAGAATTATAGAAACTTATTTATCGTACGCACCTTTAGGAATCAATTCATTTTTAAAGGCAATACCATTATGGATGAAGAAAAAACTTTGGATTAAAGAACTGATAAAAAATGAATTGAATTATTCAGGGAAAATAATTTTCCCTGAACATCATGAATCACACGCAGCAGCAGCATTTTTCCCTTCCCCATTTCAAGAAGCAGCATTTATTTCTATGGATGGTGTTGGGGAATGGACAACATCCAGTTTTGGAATTGGCAAAGACAGCAAAATTGAACTACTGGCAGATATTCAATTCCCGCATTCCCTTGGTTTACTTTATTCCGCTTTTACATATTATACTGGATTTAGAGTTAATTCAGGTGAATACAAAGTTATGGGGCTTGCACCATATGGCAAACCAAAATATAAAGATTTAATTTATAATAATCTTATTGATGTTAAAGATGACGGCTCTTTTAGAATGAATATGGATTATTTTAATTACTGTGCTGGACTTACCATGACAAATTCAAAATTTCACAAACTATTTGGAGGCCTTCCACGAAAAGCAGAAAGTAAACTTACACAAAAAGAAATGGATTTAGCACGTTCCATACAAGAAGTAACTGAAGAAATCGTAATAAAAATGGCAAAGCACGTTAGAAAAGAAACACAAATGAAAAACCTTTGTCTTGCCGGTGGGGTTGCTTTGAATTGTGTTGTGAATGGAAAACTATTACGCTCAGGTATTTTTGATGATATTTGGATTCAACCAGCGGCAGGTGATGCTGGTGGCGCTGTAGGCTGTGCGTTACTTACTTGGTATCAATATCTAAACAATAATAGAATTGCTGATGGTAAGAACGATTTCATGAAAGGTGCATATCTTGGCCCTGAGTTTACTAATAGTAGTATTGAATCATTTCTTAAAAAGAACAAATATTCTTTTCAGATTCTTAAAGATAAAGAATTGTCGGAGAAGATTGCTGATTTAATTGCAAGTGAAAATGTAATAGGCTGGTTTCAAGGTAGGATGGAATTTGGACCAAGAGCTTTAGGATCAAGAACCATCATTGGAGATGCAAGGTCGTCGCGAATGCAAAAAATAATGAATTTGAAAATTAAATATCGTGAAAGTTTTAGGCCTTTTGCACCTTCTATAAGGGAAGAAAATATTTCAGATTATTTTGAGATTGATCGGGCAAGTCCATACATGTTATTAGTCGCATATGTACAAAAAGACAAACAGATCAAAATATCAAATGAGCAGGACTCCTATTTAGGGCTTGCAAAATTAAATGTAGTTCGTTCTGAAATACCGGCAATTACGCATGTGGATTATTCAGCAAGGATTCAATCAGTCAACAAAAAAACAAATCCTCTCTACCACAAGATGCTTACAAAATTTTACAAAAAATATTCCTGTCCCGTTATTGTAAATACTTCATTTAATGTGCGAGGTGAACCCATTGTCTGTACACCAAAAGATGCATATCTTTGTTTTATGCGAACGGAGATGGATTATTTAATAATGGGTAATTATTTATTGGATAAAAAAAATCAGAAAACACTAAAAGAAGATTCGAATTGGAAAAATGAATTTGAACTGGATTAATCAAACAAGTTTTGTTTGAATTTTTATATATAGAGATAATAAACATCAACGGAAATTGAAATATGAAAAGCAATTATAAAAAACTTCCAAAATTTGTTGTAAAGTTTGCAAATACTGTGTTTTCATTAGCAATTATTTTCTCTTTTCTGATTACGTTATATGTCGCTTTCAAAGTATATAATCAGCCTGATACCTTGACATCAACATTTTATTATGTATGTATTTTTTTCTCTATATTAATCGCCACCTTATTTAGCTTTGGATTAAAAAAACTAAATATCGATTTGAAGGTAAATGTAGCATTATTATTTGTAACAATGGTAATTACAGTTTATGGGTTTGAAATGTATTTAACCTTTTGGCCCCAATATCAAATGATAAATAATTCTTCTGACACAAGAAATAAAATGGAAGTAATAGAGGATTTCCTTGATTTAGGTATCAAAGCATATCCGCCTGCTCCCCCATCTTTACATATAAAATCATTAAAATTTAATGTTCCAGATTCAATGATTTATACCCTTGGGACAATTTCAAACACTACAACTGTGCTTTGTTCAGAAGGTGGAGATTGGTCTATATATGAATCTGATGAACATGGATTTAATAACCCAAAAGGATTATATAACAAAACAGTTGATATGGTATTAACTGGTGACTCTTTTACTGAGGGTGGTTGTGTTGAAGCTAATGAAACTATTAGTGCAGTATTACAAAAGTCTGGTTTTAATGCTATTAGTCTTGGTATGAGTGGCAATGGACCTTTGAAAGAGCTTGCTGCTATGAAAGAATATGCAGAACCTTTAAAACCAAAAGTCTTGCTTTGGATGTACTATGTAAATGATTTAGGTGATTTAAAAAATGAGATAAAATCTTCACTTTTGAAAAAATATTTAAATGATGATCATTATTCACAAAACCTGATATCAAGACAGAAAGAGATTGATAATATTTTGGTTCATTATCTTGAAGGAGAGTTGAGCAATCTAAAGGAAATAGTTGCAGAACGAAAGAGGAATACTATTATTGATATTATTGAGCTTACTCATCTTAGAGTAAGATTTAATCTATTGCCTAAACCTACATTTGAACCATCACCTATTTTTAAAGATATATTGAAAAAAGCTAAGGAAATGGTTTCGGCATGGGAGGGGGAAATATATTTTGTTTACCTGCCTCAAATTGTTCGATACACTACAGGTATTGAAGATATAAATCGTGACTTTGTATTACAAACTGCAACTGAACTAAATATTCCTATTATTGATATGCACAAAGAAGTATTTGAACCACATCCAGATCCGCTTTCTCTTTTTCCCTTTAGAACGTATGGGCACTACAATGCAGAAGGATATCGATTAGTGGGAAAAACAATTGAAAATAGACTGAAAGCAGATAGAATTATTAAATTAAAAAATTAAGAAACTAAGAACCACCTATATCTAAACTTTTACACCTTGTTTTTATCTCGGGGGGCGTTATCTTTATCAACTGTATAATAAAGACTTTCTGAGGAACATATAAATGATTCATTTAGTGTGTAATGATTTTCGGATATATAGTCTGGACATTTTCTTATGTAGAAGTTGTATTTCCTTGTCCAGATTCCATTGGGATTGCCATGTAAATACACGTCTTATAGTATATGCCATTAATGGATTATACTGATTGGAGAAAAGAAAATTATTTTGCTTACGTACGACATGATTGATGATATACAAAATATAAAGAGAGGCAAGAAGGAACTTCGTCAATTCGGTGTAATAATCGGGATAATCCTGCTATTGGTCTCTGGATTATTATTCTATCTGAATAAGGGGTTCGAGGTACTTCTTATCCTCGGGTCATCTTTAGTGGTGACCGGAGTTGTTGTGCCTAAATTACTTAAACCGATTTATGTTTCATGGATGGTCTTCGCTACTGTCATGGGATGGATCATGACGCGGGTGATCCTCGGATTGTTATTCTACGCGGTGTTGACCCCTATAGGAGTGATTGCTCGGGTGTTTGGTAAGCGGTTTTTAGCATCAGGTCTAGATGAATCAAAAGAATCAAACTGGAACTTCAGAGACACGAAGCAACCACAAAAGCAAGATTATGAAAAGCAGTTCTAAGAAAATTAATTAAAGGGATGCAAAAAACTACAAAGTTAACCATCAAGGTAGCAAATATTGTGTTCATGTGTGCGATTTTTTATTTTACAATACTTGATATGTATGCAATATACAAAATAATAAATACGAAGTATTTAACAAGTGGAGGTCCTGAATCTACTTCACATGTATTATTTTATTACTTATCATTTTTTATTACTTCATTGTTTGTAGCGTTATTTGTTATAGGACTGAGTAAGCTTCAAGAGGAAATCAAAGTTAATTTATCTGTGATGATAATTACTATATGCATTGTCGTGTTTACATTTGAAGTGTATTTAGAATTTCATAATGATTTAAACAAAATTAGAGAATCAAGAGCAAAGAAAATGGGTATATCTTTCGATTCTAGATCAAGATCGGAAGTATTTGGAGACTTAATTAATTCAGGTATTAATGTTTATCCAAATATACATGCCAGGGAATTAACAACTAATAAAGGCTTGTTGTACACTCTTGGGACAATATCTAATGCTACTACAATATTAGGGAAAAATGAAGCAGGGTTTTTTCCTATTATCGAAACAGATGAACACGGTTTTAATAATCAAAAAGGGTTATATGAAAAAAACAAAGTGAATATTATGTTAATAGGTGATTCATTTGCTGAAGGATGCTATGTCCAGTCTAATGAAACTATAGGTGCAGTTTTATGTGAATCAGGCTATAATGCACTCAGCCTTGGAATGGCTGGTAATGGGCCATTTGCCGAACTTGCTAGTCTAAAGGAATATGCAGAACCATTAAAACCTAGAATAGTCTTGTGGTTATATAATGAAGCAGATTTATTTGATTTGAATAGAGAATTAAAATCTTCTTTATTATCAAGGTATTTGAATGAAGATAATTTTTCACAAAATTTGATATCAAGGCAGGAAGAAATTGATAGTACTTTGATAAATTATAGTTCGAGAATGAAATTAAAATTGGAATTAATATTTGATAATACTATAATAAAAATAATAAAGTTATCAAATATAAGAAATTTGCTTATACACACTACTACTGATACATACAAAATTCACATAGAAAATATATCTATTTTAAAAAACATAATTCAAAAATCTAAAAAAATAGTCGATGGATGGGGGGGAAAAATGTATTTTGTCTACTTACCCGATCATCAGTATAAAAATAAAGATGATAAATTTCGTAAATACGTATTGCGCACTATAACTGAACTGGAGGTTCCAATTATTGACATCCAAAAAAAAGTTTTTGATCGTCATCCAGAACCTTTATCTCTATTTCCATTCAGTGTTCCTGGTCACTACAATGCTGACGGATATCGTCTTGTTACTGAAGCAATTCATAAAAGAATTGAGGCAGATGAGATTTTTCCGTAAAATAAATGAGAGGGACTATGTCAAAATTATCTATACTATTTGAGTTCTGGGATTTCCTTAAAGTCCGAAAGAAATGGTGGTTGGCGCCAATAATTATTTTATTATTTTTATTTAGTTTTCTTATTGTTTTGACAGAAGGATCTGTGATTGCTCCATTTATCTATACATTATTTTAATTCTTGTAGTGCATCAATAATTACAACCGTAGATGTTGCAAAAAATAATATGTTACTAAACAATGGTGGCGTGAAATCAGTCCTCTTATTATCTATCTGTGATGCAGACATATCCAAGAAAGGTAAATATCTACCAGGAAGTAATTTCCAATTAATCTGATTAATTACGTTGAAGAGCATAAATCTGACTTTATACTTGTTCTATCTTGGAATTTTACGGTAGAAATAACCGAACAGTTGAGTTATGAAACAATTATTTTCGCAAGTTTGTGAGATCTTAACCTGAATTGCAGGTTATATAGATGAAGATACTAATTACTGGCGCAACTGGATTTGTAGGTCGATATGTTGTAAAAGAATTATTAACTCATGGCCATGAAGTTATATGTTTCATCAGGGATGAAAAAAAAATACCGTTATTTGACTGGCATGAAAAAGTTGAAATAATCCATTGTGATATTCACAAATGGAATTTTGATATAAATAGTAATAGTATTCCTGATGCTTTAATGCATCTCGCTTGGTCTGGTTTACCAAATTACCAATCAACACATCATCTGGAACAGAATCTGCCTGGAGATAAAAAGTTTTTAAAATTGATTCTTGACAAAGGAGTTAATCATATATTAGTTACAGGAACTTGTTTTGAATTTGGGAAGAAAAATGGGCCTTTAGCACCTAATATGCCCACCGCACCGGATAATCCTTATGCAATTGCAAAAGATAATTTGAGAAATTGGTTGGAAGCCCTGAAAAGAAAACAGGAGTTTCTATTACAATGGGTTCGTCTTTTTTATATGTATGGTTCTGGTCAGAATCCAAATAGTATTTTATCCCAACTTGATCGTGCAATCGATAATGGTGACCCTGTTTTTAATATGTCTGGTGGTGATCAATTGAGAGATTATTTGCCCGTTGAGGAAGTAGCAAGGTGTTTAGTTAATTGTATTGAAAAAAAGGACACCCAGGGTATCATACATTGTTGCAGTGGGAATCCAATATCAATCCGCTGCCTAGTAGAAGAACATATTATAAAGAGAAATGCTAAAATAAAATTGAACCTGGGTTATTATCCTTATCCTGAACATGAAGCTATGGAATTTTGGGGAGTGAATAATGACCATAATTAATATTTATTGATTAGTAAAAAAATTTATTTTTTACAATAAAAGTTAATGAAGATCAATCTCCTTTGAAGAATATTCCAAATAATAATATTGTAAAAACAAAAACACCTGGAATTGATATTATAATTGTTAATTGGAACACCAATAAACTTCTTAATAATTGTCTTCAATCAATTCAGGAATATGGTGAAACATATGTTGCATCAACAATTGTTATAGATAATAACTCGTATGATGATTCTCAGCTATGTGCGATAAATTATGAAAATGTTGAGCTTATTTCGCTAAAAAATAATTTAGGATTTGCAAAAGCATGCAATATTGGTGCGAAAAAAGCTAATAGTGAATATTATTTATTTTTAAATCCCGACACTCGTTTAGAAAATGGGACATTAAAAAATGTAATTAATTTTATGGAATTAAAAAATTCTAAACATATTGGTATATGTGGAGTGCAATTGATTAATGATTCTGGTAAACCTTCACAAAGTTGCTCTAGATTTCCATCTTTATCTAGGCATTTTTTTCATGCTATAGGATTAAACAAATTTCTACCATATCTGGGATCTCCAATGCGTGAATGGTCACATGCTGAAACAAGGGAAGTCGATCAGGTGATGGGAGCATTCTTTTTGATTAGGGCAAAATTATTTATTGATCTAGAAGGTTTTGATGAAAGATTTTTTGTATATTTCGAAGAAGTAGACCTATCCTTTAGAGCTTGGCTAAAAGGTTATAAGTCTATTTTTCTATCGGAATGTCAAGCTTACCATTTAGGTGGAGGATCATCAAACATAGTAAAGGCAAAAAGGGTATTCTATTCAGAGAGAAGTAGAATACTTTATGCTTTTAAATATTACACTCCCTTTCGCTGTGTATGTACACTAATTATTTCTCTTTTAATAGAGCCTATTACAAGAACAATCTTTTCGTTATTAATATTTTCATGGAAAAACTTAACTGAAGGATGGATCGCTTATTTTATGTTAATATCATGGATCCCGAATTTATTCAAAAAAGAATTCAGAATTCGCCATTCTGGTTGATTTATTATCAGGAAAATTTATTTAGTAATAAACAAATAAAATGAAAGAATTAAATAATTTAAAGATTGCTTATTGGCCTTATAATCAAAGCAAAAATGAACCTGGTGATCGTAGAAGATTTTTATTTTATACTAATAAAAAGAAAATTTCATTCGAGTTTTATAATCCTTCATCATCATACAATATAGTTTTGCTTTCAGAAGTTGCAGATATTGGTATTATTAAAAATTTAAAAAAAAATAACACCAAAGTTATATATGAATGTGTTGATTCTTACTATTTAGATAATTATGAATGGAAAGATACTTTTCGTGGTTTAGCAAAATATCTAACGAGAGATAATAAAAAACTTTTTTTTAATTATAGAAATGCATTAAAGAAAATTTTATCTGATGTTGATGGTGTAACCTGTGCATCAAAAGAACAGGCTAGTCAGTTATCTGAATTTAATGATAATGTGCATTGGATGCCTGATATGCCAAATGATGAGATTATTAATGTCAAATCTAGCTATTCAAAAAATGGAATTATAAAATTGGTTTGGGAAGGGCTTCCTTCAAATGTATATCAATTAAATAATTTAAAAACTGTATTTAAGAGATTTTCAGAAAGCTATAGTTTTGACCTACATGTAATAACAGATCAAAATTATTATAAGCATATGAATAGGTTTGGAAGAGTATTAACCAAAGATATTATAAAGGATGTTTGTGAAAACATTATTTTTCATGAATGGGATATTCAAACTTACTCCAAACTAATTACAGAATGTGACATAGCTATTATCCCAATAGATCGAAATAATATTATTGCTTTAGGCAAACCTGAAAATAAACTGATTATTTTTTGGAAAATGGGAATCCCTACCATTACTACTGCAACAAAAAGTTATGATAGAGTTATGCAAGAGGCAGGAATTGAGTTAACCTGCAAAAACAATGATGATTGGCTTAAGCATTTATCAACATTATCCTCTAATGAAGGATTAAGGAAAAGTATTGGTATTAAAGGGAAGAGATATGCTGAAGAAAATTATAGTGAGAAAATAGTTTTAGATAAATGGGATAAAATGTTTGAATCAATAATTTAGTAATAGTTAATTAATGATAACCTATAGAACATATAACGATAAGGATTATGCTAAGTATAAAACTTTTTGTGAAAGGAATTGGGGCAAATTTTGTCACCAGTCAAAGCATAAACATATTAAATGGCTTTTATCATATCCATCACATTTTATAAATATTGCAGTTGATGCTGAAAAAATATTAGGATGTTTTCATGGTTTCCATGCCCCGGTAAAAATCTCTGAGAAAACCGAATATTTTTATTCTCTTCATGATTTAATGGTGGATAAGGATCATCGATCTGGAATTGGGCTCAAGTTAATGCAAAACAGTATATTTCAAGATCGCCCAGTTATCTTATCTGGTGTACTTGAAGAAGTATCCAAAGCTTACAGAAGCCTTGGAGCAAAAAAGTTTAAATCTCACTGGTATAGAAAATTTATTTTTCCAAAAAATATACATAATTCTTATTTAATAAATTTTCAAAAAGTTCAATCGTATCAACAAAAAGTTAATTTTGATCTGGTCAATAATAAAGAGGAATCTTCTAGAATAAAAATAGAAGAAATTTTGGATTTATACGATTATTCTAATTCGATTTCAAAATATTTTGAATGGCGTTTTTTCCATCAATTATCACCTCTAACTTTTTTTATGTCCCACGATAAAAATATTATATTGTTTTCTTTGGGGCGAAAAAAGTTTGTATCTTTTTTAAGGATTATTTCAGTTATAAAATCAGATGATGAAGTTTTTATCCAAATGCTGAAAGCACTTGAGAAATTTTCATCTTTGATCGGAGCAAGCTTTATTCTTTATACAATAACAGAAGATATACCTCCACCAAAACAGCTTAATTATAAAATCTATAAAAAAATACCAAACTCTTTTTTGTATTCAAGAGAAAAAAATAATTTCTATAATGTTTATGTGAATGGATTTTCAACAGACTCTGGTTTTGAAAGCTACTTTTTCAATAAATATGCATAGTGTATATTTTATTATTAATCTACTCTATAACATCGATAATAAACCTCGAAATCCCAATTGCATAAATAGGAATAAGAACATCATCCTTAGATTTCCTTTTTTAATTTGCAATCGTTATAATTCTTTTCTTCAAACCTTAGAAACAGGAATAATATGAAGCCAACATTATCAGAAAAAGCAATAAAATTTAAACGTTCAATATCTCCAGTTCGGCAAATAATGAGCTATGCAGATCCTAGTTATATTAAAGGTATTGGTATAAACCCGGAGGATTTGATTTCATTTGCTGGTGGCTGGGTAAACCATAAAGCTCCAAACGAGTTACAAAAAGCCTATGAAGAAATAGCTGTAAATGATGACTTATTTCATAGATCTGGAAGTTATCCACCCACGCTTGGAAGCCCTGAGTTCAAAAAGACTGCTATTGATTTCGAAAAACACATATACGGTATGAATGATCTTGATGAAAATCAAATTGCTGTTGGATTAGGCTCTACGCAGCTGGCTATGGATTTATTAGAAGTTATCCTTAATCCAGGTGATAAGATTCTATTGCTAGATCCATCATACTGTAATTATCCCACTCAAGTTATTACTGGTATTATGGATGCAACTATATTACGGTTTCCTATACTAGATCATAAAACTTGGCAATATGAGCCAGATTCTCTAATAAATGAATTTCATGAATTTATATTAGAAAACAAACCTAAAATGATTTTGTTAATCTCACCTGACAACCCAACTTCAAAGGTTTTATCTGATAAATTTGTGAGTGCAGCATTAGAAGCTGCAATTGAGATTGGAAGTTTTCTTATTATTGATTATGCTTATAAGGAGATTGTATTTGAAGAGGCATATCCTCAATACTACTCTTGGGGGCCAAATGATAATTTTATTTCATTAAGATCTAACTCTAAGTGGTCCCGCGGTCTTGGTCGTCGATTAGGATGGGTAGAGGCACCAAATTTTGTTATTGAATCAATAGAGTCTATTGAGAATTCTACAATTTTGTGCCCGGACATGTTGCATCAAATGGCAATGACTAATTATGTTAAAAAATCTATAAAAAATAATACATTGTTAACATATATCAAGGATGTTAATAAACAATATCAAGCTGCAGCTAAACAAACAATAAAATCTATTAACAAACACCTTGGGTTGCCTCTTTTGGAACCAGAGGGAGGTTTGTATACATGCATGAAAGTTGGTACTGATGGCGGAAAATTTGTTGAGGATATATTGAAAAATACAGGAGTATTGTTTGTTCCTGGATGGGGTTTTGGTAGATCAGTAAAGGATGCCGTAAGAATTTCATATGGTCCCTTAGTTAATGACATTGAAAAAATTGACATTGGTTTTAAAAGAGTTGCTAATTATTTAAATAAATGAAAAAAGTATTAATAACTCGTCGATTACCAGATATAGCAAAAAAAATTCTTTCTAAAAGATTCAAAGTTGATCAAGTTAAAGATAATAAACCATTGAGCCATGAAAAATTAATCATTGCAGTTCAAAAATATGATGCTATCCTAAGTACAGTTACAGAGAAATTTGATAGGGTGCTATTATCTAAGAGCAACAAATTAAAGGTTATTTCAAATTATGCAGTTGGTTTAGATAATATTGATATTGAATATGCTGAATCATTAGGTATAGCAACCTATAATACTCCAGATTCAGTAACAAATAGTACTGCTGATCATACTATAGCTTTATTATTATCATTGATTAGAAAAATACCTGATGCAATCACGTACGTGAAAAATAATAAATGGGGAATGTGGAACCCTGAAATTTTTATTGGTGAAGAATTAAAAGGTAAGACTCTAGGTATAATTGGTTTTGGTAAAATTGGACAAGCAGTTGCTTTAAGAGCTAAAGGATTCGGGTTAAGAGTTATTTACTACAATCATTCAACAAAAGAGGTAGATCCTGCTATTAAAAAATTTGTTAAGTCATTAAAATTTCATGAAGTTTTAGAAAGTTCAGATTATCTATCTTTGCATTTGCCTTTAACAACTAAGACAAAAGAAATGATAAATAAAAAAATTATTCAGAAAATGAAAAAACTTCCGATACTTATTAATATGGCTAGAGGTGAGATCGTTAATACAGATGATTTATTAATTGCATTAAAAAATGGAGATTTAAGAGGTGCGGCACTGGATGTCACTAATCCTGAACCATTATCAGGATACCATGAACTATGTTCTCTAAAAAATTGTATTATTGTACCCCATATTGGAACGGCAACATCTGAATGCAGAATTGATATGGCAAGAATCGCTGCGGAGAATATTTATAATCATTATGAATTAGGATAGGATATGGAAGAAAACTTAATTAAAGAAAATTTGTTTTTATTACTTAAAGAAGTATTAGAAATAGAAGAAATAAATATAAACCAAACTATGGATGAAATCCCAGAATGGGACTCTTTAAAACATATCCAATTGCTTTCAGCTATAGAAAATTTTTTTAATATAGAAATTGATTTTGAAAAATCAATAAGTATGGTTGATGTAAAAAGTATACTAGAATTAGTAACTCAAAAAACTAATTAAATCAAATTAACATTTTGATATGAAAAATCAATTGCATCAAAAAATTGATCATAAAATTGATTTAAAGTATGAAAACATAGGTGAGCTATTAATAGATAAAGTCAATAAAGCTTCAAATAAAACCTTTATTATATGTCCTGGTAAGACTATTGATAAATGTACTTACAGTGAATTTTTACGCAATACATTAATTATTGCAAATCATCTTTCTGATAGTGGCTTAGTAAAAGGAAATAAGATATGCCTTGTTTTTAATAATTCAACCGAATTTTTATTATTTTATTTTGGAGGCCTTCTATTAGGTTTAGTTATTGTACCAATTAACCCAGATCTTTCATCATTAGAAATAAAATATATTATTGAAAATAGCAATGCAGATAAGATTTATTTTCAAGAACATTTGGCTAATAAAATAAGTAATGTTAAATCTATTTTGAAAAGAAAGCTTAGTACTTTGGTTGTTTCACCTTTTGATCAATTTAAATCAAACCAATTTGGTTCAAAAGAATTTCCAATAGGTGAATTACCAAAAATTCACCATAACTCTACAGCAGTAATTATTTATACATCTGGTACAACTGGGAATCCAAAAGGAGTTGTCCTATCGCACCTAAATATTATTTCCGATGCATATTCTATATCCAAATGGTTCAAATTTTCATCCAATACTAGAACATTATGTGTTTTACCACTCTATCATAATAATGGTCAAATAACAACTCTAATAGCACCATTGTATAAAGGTGGTTCAACGGTTATTGTTAAAGGAAGTGTCAGTATTATGGCCTTTTGGGATCTTGTTGCAAAATATGAAGTGACATGGTCAAGTGTAATGGCGTCAATTTTATCAATACTGCTAAGCTTAAAAAAAGAAAGAAAAGATAATTCTTTTAAAGGTATTCTATGTGGTGGGCAAATTCTTTCGGATAATGTCCAAAATCAATTTGAAAAAAGATTTAAGGTACCCATTTATGAAGGTTATGGTTTAACAGAGACAACATCTTTTTCATGTATAAATAACTATCCAAAGAATGATAGGGTAAAAGGATCAATAGGTCAGCCTCTACCCACAAATTATATGAAAATTGTTGATGAAAATGATAACGAATGTGATTCATTTCAGGAAGGTGAAATATGTATCAAAGGGTTAAATGTTGCAGTTGAATATTTGGGTATGATAGAAAAAAATAGAACCGCATTTAGAAATGGTTGGTTCCATTCAGGGGATTTTGGTTATAAAGATGATAAAGGATATTATTATTTTAATTGTAGAAAAGATAACTTGATTATTAAGGGAGGTGAAAATATTTATCCAGCAGAATTAGAAAATGTTTTATTTCAACAAAAAAACATCGAAGAATGTGCAGTAATAGGAATAAAAGATGCATTACTAGGTCAAAATGTTTGTGCTTTTGTGAAGTTAGATGAAAATAATAAAATAGATGAAAATGATATTCTTAATTTTTGCAAAGGAAAGATTAGTTCATATAAACTACCAAAAGAAATTATTATTATTAATAATTTAGATGACATGAATGAGCTTCCAAAAGGCCCCACAAAAAAAATTCTATATAGAACTTTAGAGGAGTATTATAAAAATATATGAATGATGAAATTAAAATTAATATTGGTTGTAGTAAGTCTCCGACAAGAGGTTGGATTAACTATGATAATTCTTATGGACTTATTCTTTCTAAATTTGGCCCTATAATCAATATATTATATAAGTTAGGTATAATTTCTGATGATCAGTTAGAAGTTGCTAATTCTTATAAAGAGAATAAGGTTATTTTGGCAAATGTTTTAAAAAAGATACCTCATTCAGATAATTCTGTAGATGTTGTTTATTCTTCACATATGCTTGAGCATTTCAGCAAAGAAGATGCTAAAAAATGTTTATTGGAGGTTAAGAGAATACTTATAAAAGGTGGGATAGTAAGATTGGCGCTGCCTGACCTTAAAGCAAAAATTGATGAATATATTAAAACTGGCGATGCAGACAATTTTATTTATGAAACTTATATGTGGCCACCAATTCCAAAGTCATTTATAGGTCGTTTGTATTTATTTTTTACTGGACCTAGACATCATCAGTGGATGTATGATAGTAAGTCTTTAATAAAATTATTATTAGAGTGCGGCTTTACTAACCCAACTTCTTTTTCAGCCGGTAATACTTCAATTAAGAATCCAGGAGATCTTAATTTATTTGAACGTGCTGATGATTCATTTTATGTTGAGGGGATTGCGTGAGAAAAGCAACTTTCATTATCTCATTTGACTGCGAAGGAAAATGGGGGATGGTTGATTTATCGCAAAATAATTCTCACATATTTTCAAATGAACGACTAAATAATGCATATTCAGATATAAACAACATAATGAAACTTTATAATATAAAGGGGACTTTTGGATTTGTTGGTGCTTTTACAATGACTCAAGAAGAATATTATAATAATACTGATTTATTTAATGAGTTAATGATTAATAATAAGCCATATCTTAAATCATTTTTAATTGATGCTGAAAATAAAATTTTTGAAGGATGGATGAACCCAAAAACTTTAGATATTGTGAGAGCGAATAAAAACCATGAAATTGCATCTCATAGTTTTTCACACTTACCACTTTCCGAATCTATTATTGATCAAAAGACATTTTTAGATGAAATGAATAAAATGAAGAAAATAATGGAATCAAAGGATGTAGCAATTAGTACTTTAATTTACCCTAGGAACAAAGTTGGATTTACTTCTGAGTTAAGTCAATTTGGGATAAAAGGTTATCGTGAAGATTTTTTTGATGGTAATTCACCTCTATTTGGCAAAACTAAAAGTTTTATGAGCGAGTTTAATATTTTTCAGAAGGCTCAAAAACATTCAAAATATCAGAATCCAATAAAAATTCCATCAGGTTATTTTTTGAATTGGAGATCACATTATAGAAGAAAGATACCAGTTTCTGTTACAATTAAAAGATGGGAGAATATTGTAAAAAATGCTATTCAAAATAATAGTGTAATTCATTTATGGACTCATCCTCATAACTTTATAACTGGTAAAAATCAATTTATGTTATTTGAAAAAATATTAAAAATTGTATCAGAAGCAAGAAATCAAAATAAACTAAACATTATGACTCAAAATGAATATTGCTTAAGCATTTTAAATGAAAATACAGTTTATTAAATATTAATCTCTACTTATTAATTTTAGAAGAAACGGAACTTTATTAATCTACTTTAATATTTTAAATCAATATCTTAGGATCAGTGAATAATGTGTGGCATTGCAGGTGGAATTAATCTTGATAATTCCAAAACTAATAATATACTTAAAGCTTTAAAGCATAGAGGACCTGATGAGTCAAGCTCTTTAATCTATAAAAACATAACTTTTCTGCATACAAGATTAGCTATTCAAGATATTTTAGGCGGAAAACAGCCATTTGAGCATAATAATTCAGCTATAATTTATAATGGCGAGATTTACAATCATTTAGAATTAAGAAAAAAATATTTGACAGATTGTATTTTCAAAACTAATTCAGATACAGAAACTCTTTTGCTGCTTTATTTAAAATATAAAGATAGAATGTTTGACTTTATAGATGGAATGTATGCGTTTGCCATTCTTGATAAGAATACTAATAGAATCATACTTGGACGTGATCGATCAGGGAAGAAGCCTTTATATATTTATCAAAATAAAAATGTTGTTTTCTTTGCAAGTGAACTAAATGCACTAAAAATAGGATTAAATAATCTTCAAATAAATGAAGAAGCTATAGAAGCTTATTTAAGGTGTGGATTTTTTTTTAAAGATACTACACCATATAAATGTGTTTCTAAAATTGAAGCGGGCTCTGTCTATTATTTAGATTTAAAAAACTTAAGATTAAACAAAAAGAAATATTTTGATATTCTAAAATATTATAAGCATCCTTCAGATATTAATTTTAAGCAGTCTATAGAATTAATTGATGATGCTTTACATAAGAGCATCAAAAATAGATTGCTATCTTCTGAGCTTGAAGTAGGTGCATTCTTAAGTGGGGGGATTGATAGTTCATTAGTAGTTGCAATAGCTAGTCAGTATCAAAAAATGAAAACATTTACTATAAGATTTCCTGGTAAATATGATGAGTCATATTTAGCAAAAATGACTGCAAATAAATATGATACAGAACATTATGAATTAAATATTTCAATGAATTTAAAAGATGATATTGAAAAAATTATTTTGCAATATGGAGAACCTTACATGGATAGTAGTGCGATACCTAGCTATTATGTAAGTCAAGAAGCAAAAAAATATGTGACAGTAATATTAAATGGAGACGGAGCTGATGAGTTATTTGCAGGGTATAGAAGGTATGTCCCAGTTGCAAATAATATGTTAGATATTGCTAAAAAATTCAAATTTCTTTTAAAAGTTTTGCCTAATCAAAAAAATAAACTCGGAATCTATAATTACTTTTATAGATTATTATTGATTTCAGATAAAAAAGACCTAGATTTTTACTTAAGTGCAACAAATGATATATTTGAAGATAAATACTCATTTAATAATAATATTCTTCATGATTTAAATAATTATATAAAAAAAATTCAAAGCTTGAATATTTCAGCTTTATCAAAATTTTTATATCTTGATTTTAATCTAATACTTTTTTCAGATTTATTACCAAAAATGGATATTGCAACAATGGCAAATTCGTTAGAAGGACGAAGTCCATTTCTAAGCAAATATATGTTAGAACTAATACCGACTCTTAATGACAATTATAAGATTAAAGGCAAAACTACAAAGGTTATTTTAAGAGAGTTATCAAAATCTTATCTTCCAAAAAAACTAATAAATCAACCTAAAAGAGGTTTCGAAGTTCCTCTTAAAAATTGGGTTGATAATGATTTAAAAGAACCTATTTATGACAATCTAAATAATAACTGCTATAGCAAAAACTTTATTAATATTGATTTTATTAATCGACTCCTTGATAATAGAGTCAATACTTCTGGTGAAAAAAGAGCAAAAATGCTTTGGACTTTATATTGTTTAGAAATATGGTTGAAAAATTATAATAAAACCTTAAAAAGTTTTAATAACTAATAATTGATAAATGCCAAAAGTATTAAGAATAATTAATAGATTGAATTTAGGTGGACCAACATACAATGCATCCTTATTGACAAAATTTATGGAGGAAGATTTTACTACTTTATTAGTTTCTGGAATAAAGCTTCAATCTGAAGAGAGTTCCGAGTTTATAGCGCAAAAATATAATATAAAACCGGTATATATAAATAACATGTATCGTTCATTAAATCCAATCAAGGATTTTAAATCGTATAATGAATTAAAAAAGATTATTAAAGATTTTAAACCAGATATTGTACATACTCATGCAGCAAAATCAGGTGCTCTTGGTCGTTTAGCAGCTTTTAATCAAAACGTTCCAATTATAATCCATACTTTTCACGGCCATGTTTTTCATTCTTATTTTAATAAATTAAAGTCATTATTTTTTATTATTATTGAACGGATGTTGGCAAAAATATCAACTAGAATTATTGTAATTAGTGATTTGCAAAAACAAGAGATTGTGGAAAAGTATAAAATTTGTAATAATAATAAAGTTGAAGTTATTCCTCTAGGATTTGAGCTGGAAAAATTTCAAATAAATAAGGATATAAATAGGAAATTATTTAGGGAAAAATTTCAAATTAAAGAAAATGAAATAGCAATTGGTATAATTGGAAGACTGACAGCAATAAAAAATCACAAATATTTTTTAAATGCATTTAAATGGATTACTCAAAGATCTGATAAAAAAATTCGAGGATTTATTGTTGGTGATGGGGAAGATAGAGAAATGCTAGAATCATATGCTAATAATCTAGGATTATCTTTTTCTACAAATATGCATAGTATACATAATAAAGAATTATGTTTTACTTCATGGCAAAAAGATATCGAGATAGTAAATGCTGGATTAGATATAGTAACATTAACTTCATTAAATGAAGGTACACCAGTAAGTTTAATCGAAGCTCAAGCAGCAAATAAAGCAATTGTTTCAACAAATGTAGGAGGTGTAAAAGATATTATCCTTGAAGAAGGAACAGGCCTACTAGTAGATAAAAATAACTATCAAGATTTTGGTAGACAATTAATAAGAATAATTGAAGATAAATCCCTTAGAGAAAATTTATCCAATAACGGTTATACTTTTGTTAAAGATAAATTCAATTATATAAGATTAGTGAATGATATGAAAAATTTATATAAAAAACTTATGGTAGAATATGAGCTTAATTAATAAAAACTATGGTTTATTACCAAGAAATATTTCAGATAAAAAAAATATTGACTCATTTTTATTAAATAATAATAATAAAGAAGTAGTGGTAATCCAAGGGCTTGGTTTTGTTGGAGCAGTAATGTCTTTGATATGTTCAAATTCAATAACTAATGATTATGCAGTTATTGGTGTTGATTTACCAAATAAAGATACATATTGGAAAATTAAGTCATTAAATGAAGGAGTCTTTCCAATTAAGGCCTCAGATCCAAAAGTTGAAGAATATTATTTAAAGGCGATGAAAAAAGGAAATTTATATGCTACATATGATTCGTATGCATACTCAATTGCTGATACAATAATTATTGATATTAATTTAGATGTAAAAAAAAAAACTGATGATAATAATACTTTAAACCATTATGATGTCGATCTTAGTAGCTTTAAAAAAGCAATTGAATCAATTGGAAAAATTTGCAAAGAAAACGTATTAATTCTTGTTGAAACTACAGTCCCACCCGGGACTTGTAATAAAATAATTAAACCTATAATAAAAAATTGTTTACAAAGAAGAGGATTATCAAATAATAAGTTTAAAATAGCGCATTCATATGAACGTGTTATGCCTGGCCCTGATTATATAGATTCTATTCAAAATTTTTATAGGGTTTATTCAGGAATTGATGAAAAAAGCGCAAATGCAGCAGAAAGCTTTTTAAAAACAATTATAAGGACTGACAAGTTTCCTCTCACACGATTAGGCAGTACGAATGCTACTGAAATAGCAAAAGTTCTAGAAAATTCTTATAGGGCAATGAATATTGCTTTTGTTGTAGAATGGTCTCGATTTGCTGAAGAAGCCGAAGTTAATTTATATGAGGTAGTGGAGGCAATTAGAATGCGCCCTACTCATAGAAATTTAATGTTACCTGGTATTGGTGTGGGTGGTTATTGTTTAACTAAAGATCCTCTTCTAGCATCATGGTCAAGACAAAATCTTTTTGATAATAATGAAGGGTTACCACAAAGTGTAAATGGCGTTAGAATAAATGACAAAATGCCTATATATGCTTATCAGTTCATGCAAAAAGAGCTTGAGAGTATAAATTTAAAAGATAAAAAAGCTTTAATGTTAGGAGTGTCATATAGAAGTGATGTAGCAGATACTCGATATACTCCTGTTGAAACATTTTACAATTTGCTAATTGATAATAATTGTGAAGTTTTTCTTCATGATCCTTATGTCAGTTTTTGGGAAGAGATAGAATTAGATGTTTTAGCTGAATATGAAGAAATCTTTAACAATAGTTTAGATATAGTTATTATTTCTACTGCGCATAGTGAATATGTGAATTCTCAAAAGTTATTAGAATTATTTCAACAGCAGAATAATTTATTTATATTTGATGCTGTAGGAGTTCTATCAGAAAATGAAATAAAATTACTTTCAGAAAAACATAAAGTTAGAGTTGTTGGAAGAGGAGATATATCCTAATTAATTAGCGAATATTATTATGAAAAAAGTATTTATTTTAGGTGGCGCAGGATTTATTGGTTATAATTTAGCAAAATATTTAGCTAATAATAGAAAATATCAAATAACTATTGGCGATAATTATTTTCGCGGTCAAAAAGATCATCATTTAACTGAGCTCATCAAGAAAAATAATATAAATATTATTGAAGGAGACTTTACAGATTTAAAAACTTTCAAAAAATTAGATAATGATTATGATTATTTTTACATGCTTGCTTCAGTCGTCGGAGTAAATAACACTTTAGAAATTCCTCATGAGATTATTAGAATAAATTCACTCTTAATTATTAACACTCTAGAGTATCTTAAAAAATCAAATGTGAAAAAAACACTTTTTACATCTACAAGCGAAAATTATGCTGGTACTATAGATGATTTTGGATATCAAATTCCAACACCAGAAAACATTCCATTATGTATAAGTGATATTTCTCATCCTAGATTTACATATGCAGTTACAAAAATGCTAGGTGAGTCAGGATTTTTAAATTACTCGAAAACTCTAGGATTTGAGACAACAATTGTTCGTTATCATAATGTTTATGGTCCTAGGATGGGATTTAAGCATGTCATCCCTCATTTGGCACAAAGATTTTTAGAAAATGAAAACCCATTTAAAGTTTATGGCCATAATCAAACAAGGGCTTTTTGTTACATTGATGACGCTATCAAAGGAACTGTACAGGCAATGGAATCAAATAAAACAAATGGAGAGATTTTTCATCTAGGAACTGAGGAAGAAGTCCCAATTAAAGAGCTAATCTCAAAAGCAGGTAAATTTTTTAAATATAGTGGTGAGTATGAAAATGCTAATACTTATCCTGGTTCTACGAAAAGAAGATGTCCAGATATATCAAAAGCTAAAAAAATATTTAATTATAATCCTCAAGTGAGTTTAGAAGAAGGCCTATCTAAAACGCTTAAATGGTACGAGTCATTTTTTAATTCTGGTGAAAATACATTTGAGAAATCATTTGAAGAGCCTAATTATAATAATGTATAAATGTATAATTATATTAAAAGATTCATTGATGTAATTTTTTCGTTAATTATTATTACTATTTTTTCCCCATTTGGTATATTTATAGTTTTAATTTTAAAATTTACTGGTGAGGGCGAAATTTTTTATAGGCAATCTAGAGTAGGTAGGTATGGTGCAGATTTCTCATTATTAAAATTTGCTACAATGATAATAAATAGCCCTAATATTGGTGCTGGCGATATAACGATTAAAAATGATCCAAGAGTATTACCTTTTGGTAAGTTTTTACGTAAAATGAAATTAAATGAATTTCCACAATTCATTAATGTTTTAATTGGAGACATGAGTCTTGTTGGTCCACGACCGTTGGTTCGAAACCAGCATGATATGTTTCCTTTGGCAACAATAAAAATAGTTGAAAGATTAAAACCAGGCATAACTGGTATTGGATCTATAATTTTTAGAGATGAAGAAAAATATTTTCACTTAGAAAAGGAAAATGCAAACCGGTTCTATAAGGATGAAATAGTACCATATAAAGCAACATTAGAATGTTGGTACGAAGAAAACGAATCATTTTTTATAGATATTCTTTTAATTTTAACGACAATCTTCATAGTAGTTCTTCCAGGAATTAATGTGCATAAATATTTTTTTCGAGATTTACCTAAGCATCCGTTGTTTAATCCAGAATAAACAAATAATGATTTCGCCCTATATTTTACTATTTACAGGTTCCTTACTAATTACGGTAGTACTATTAAAGATTTTTGGGCAGAAATTTTCTTTGGACCATCCTAATGTTCGGAAACACCATGATGGAGTTATCTCTCAAATAGGCGGCATTATTTTTGGGCCACTCTTACTTTTTATATCATGGTGGTCAGGGTTGGCACCCCATTGGTATATAATCGGTGGGGCAGTTTCAATTCTATTGGGGGCAGTTGATGATAATCGTCATGTTCCTTGGCAAATTAAATTCGCAATTCAGCTGGCCTTGGCAGCATATATATCTATGATTTTCTGGGGGCGTTTCGAAGATATCACTTTTTATAACCTGTCATTATCCATTTCACAAATTGGACTTCTGGCCATATTTCTTTTCTGGTTCATCGGTATTTACAATGCCGTAAATCTTTTAGATGGTCTCGATGGCCTCGCTGGTGGTTTTATGTTACTTTTATGTTTGGGGGTAGGATTATCTGGCTCAGGACCATTTGCTACATTAAACTTAATCTTTGCTGTAATTCTCCTTGGGTTTCTGGTATTTAACCAACGCCCGGCCAAGCTTTTTATGGGAGATGCCGGCAGCCTTTTTCTTGGTTTTCATACCGCCGTACTTCCATTATTATTTTTGGAAACGACTCCTTCAGTAAATACCCTAAATATGACGCCATTCGTTCTTTTTGCCTCATACCTCATTGCAGACACCACCCGTGTCTTTTTTACACGTATTCTTAGCAAAAAAAGTCCTATGACTGCTGACACAATCCACTTCCATCATATAGTTCTTCAACAAAGTGGTAGCTATTTATACTCAATTGGATCAATCTTTTTTGTAGCATCACTTTCATTTATAGGTGCAATTATCAGTATTCATTCAAATCTATCAACAAACGTGATGGTTATCCATTTAGGGGCTTTATTATTTTTTATTCTTATGCCTCCGGTCGAAACTTATGTTCCTTTAGTCAGAAGAGGACTTGCCCCCTTATATAATTGGCAGAAAAGTCAAAAAGTATCCTCTCCATTTTTTTTCAGAACATTATTTATGATTTTATTATTCATCGGTTTAATTGTTTCTCTCTCTTTTAATTTTAATCTAACGGCCATGATAACCTGGTGGCAGCATGGTTTGGCCATTTTATTATTGTTTATCTTTATCTTCTTTTATCGAAAGGATCAAATGACAAGATATGCAATACAGTTGGGTTTGGTATTATTTTTTGCAGAATTTTATTGGAATAATGAATTCGATATTTTTACAAAATTATTGACAACCTTTTTACTTTTATCATGTCTGGTTTTTTTCTTAGAAAAGCGTACTGGTAGCAACATTAGTAAATTTTCTGTTTTAGATTTGTTGATGATCTTTACAACTTTTGGTGGCGGAATTCTTGCTTTACTGAATTATACTGTATCAATTTGGAATTTTCTAACCATTACCTCGATTTGGTTTAGCACTGCTTTCATTCTCCGCCGCACCATTTTTTTTACCCCCAAAACCTGATTATTTAAACTTAATATCTATACTATAGGTTGGTAAAAAATAAGTATCCGGTTCCCAGGTTGCCGGGTGAAACCCGCCAAAGTTGATTGAAATACTTTCTACCTTTTCAGATTGAAAGGGGATTTTATATCCTAATGCTATATCAAATGTTAAACCATAATTCTCACTTGATTCATAATTACGAACATTAAGAACACTTCCACCGATGCAAATTTTATCTGTAATTTTTCCTGTATAAAGCAATTGGGGGGCAAAAATGTGTGCCCCTTTCTCATCAAATCGTTTTCTAATACCAACAGCTGATGCCAAATCAAGCTTTTTTGACTTATAAAACTGGTAAAAAAGACCACCATACCATGTATAATAATATCCTGGATGCCTTGAGATATATCCATGAAAGTCAAAACGATCCGTAATACCATAACTGCCTATAACATAAGTCTGGCCAAATTCAATTTTATCAAAGGGATTCCACGTGAGATCTAGTTGGAGTTTTCCCCGCCCTGTAGCAGTTCCATTGTCAAATCCTCCCGATCCAAAAATGACTGTTAAGAAAAGAAAAAGGCATATTAATTTTCCGTGGTTCATATTAGATTTTAGAACATTCCACTATGAAATGAAACATATCGCTAAAGCAAATTATTTTCTAAAAAGCCATTCCACCATACTTACCCGACCCCGACACAGAATTATCATAGGATGGAATCTTTCCCCTTGTCCCTTCAGCCTTGTCACTCGAATCTTAAAACTTGTTACTTGCTTCTTGTCCCTTGTCCCTTGTTCCCTGTTACTTGTTACTTGTTTATCTGCACAAACGCATATTTCTGCGGATCCCTACTATTTATTGTTAATTGAAAAAGCCCAATTCCGAGAGGAATTACCTTTTGGATCAAATATGTTTCGACCCATGTTTTTTAATACCGATTCAACATCTTTTTCTGCAACCATAAGGAGTGAAGCTTATTATAATGATAATGCCCCGAATCAGGAAAATATGGATGTGCGTTATTTTTCTAAAGGATTAGCCAGATTTAATTCACTCCAGATCGCGTTTAACAGCCCCTGGTTTTCTTTCTTGGTAGAACCCTATTTGATGGAAAATAATTCTTTCTCTGTGGATGGCGTTAATAGGGAAGAAATCTTTTCCGTTTTAAATGATCGACCTCTGCCTGTATCTCAAAAGCCGAGGAGCGGTGGGTTTAGAAATCTTATGGCTTTTTTACATTACAAAGGCTTAGGCTTTGGTTGGCATGAGGGTAATCGTTGGTGGGGGCCTGGGATCCACTCCAGTTTACAAATGACAAACAATACTCAGCCTATTCCAGCACAAATTATAGGGACCATTCAGGAGATTAGAATTGGATCCTTTGGGTTTTATGGTTTGTACACTTTTGCACATATGAATAATAAAATGGGTGTTGCGAGAAAATATTTTACATCTCTTAACGGTCAGATATCATGGTATGGCCCTGTAATCTTTTCAGCTGGCCTTAGCCGGAATTACCTCACAGGTGGAGTATTAAGTGCCGGATATGAGTGGACAGAAAAAGATGCGCGTAGAATTGTATTTGAAGGCATATTTATCAGCGATTTAATTTCCGCTGAATATACGGTTGGCGGCCACGACGTTTGGGATCAAACCCTTTCCGGATACATTTCTATTATACTTCCTAAAAGAGAATTGAAAATTTATAGTGAAATTGCATTTAATGATAATCGTATGTATTTCGCAGACTTTCTGTCCCAGCCCGACCATAGTATGGCTACTGTATTTGGTGTCCGCGATTATGGGATTGGCAAAAACAAAAATTGGACATGGGGTTTCGAATGGACAAATCTCATGATTACCTATACATCTCGTCATCGTCCAACAGGGCCTGGCACATGGTATAGTCAATCTTTGTATGATTATAGTTCATATTATGGTCGTAGATGGGGTGCTCATTCCGGTACAGACTCAGATGATTGGTATTTATATGCGGGATATTTATCCGATAAATTCATTGTAATCCCAGCAATAAATTACGAACGACATGGGATTGTGTCTCATCGACCAGCAGAAGTCAAATTGGAATTTCGATTAGATTCGCGCTATAAGTACAAGGATATTTGGTTTAGTATTTATTACGAAAAGCAGTTTGAATCCTTTCTTGGCTTCCCGAATTATTTTTATGTTGATTCCCAAGGATACCCTTCAGGATATTCTCGACGAGAAAAACTAGCAAATACAAGAAGAACGAACACAATAATTATATCTATATCAAAAAGTTTTCATTATTAGTATTTTCGATTTATTCGAATATTATTTATATTAACACGAAAATTATGGGGATATATGCTTAAAATAATCCGAATATTATTCATCTTATCATCGGTGAGCCTCTTATTAAGTCAAACCACCGAGGACCTTAAAAAGTTTATGGATACCTATGATAAATTGAAAGTGGATCAGCAAGCCAACGAGATAGTTAAAAAAGGTATCGAATCAGAAAAAGATCCCACTGAGGGACCCGTTCGTTTGTTAATAAATCCAGGAGATATGACAAAATATTACAATGAAAAAATGAATGTTATTAAAAAAGATTTAGAAAAGTTAAATCGATTATTAATTTCAGCAGATAGTATCTCACCACTTGAGCATTTTGGTTACAAATATTTTTCACTGAGAGATTCAATACAATTCATTGACAATGCTAATGTAAGCTCTAATTATATTTTAGGTTATGGGGATGAAGTAATTATTTCTATTTGGGGACAAGCTGAGCAGCACGATCGGCAAACTTTAGAGCGGGATGGTACAGTATTTATTAAAAACGTGGGTCTATTATACCTGGGAGGGAAAACACAAAGCCAGGCCAAATCATACATTCGAGAGAGGTTCAGCAAAGTTTATGCTAGCCTCAGTTCCAATCCACCTTTAACCTATTTAGAATTTTCAATTGGAAAAATAAAAAACATCAATATTACGGTTTCCGGCCAAGTGCAGTTCCCTGGTAATTATGTTGTCAACCCTTCCATCAGTATATCCAATATTTTAATTTTATCAGGCGGGATTACCGAAAAAGGGACCTTAAGAAATATTTTATTGCAGCGCGCTGATGTATTTGTTGATACACTCGACCTTTATCCCTTAATAACAGGTGTCGGACTAACAAAACAAGTTACCATATCTGAAAGTGATATTATTGTGGTACCGGCAAGAGGAGAGACCGTCGCTGTAACTGGAGATGTATTAAACCCTGCTTATTTTGAAGTTAACCCAGAAGACAATATCTTATCTTTACTCCGATATGCTGGTGTGGGTAATTACAAAGCAAACAAGCAGGCTATCATTGCCCGACCTGGTGCCTCTAATTTATACGTGTCTAAATCAGATTTTGATAAAACCTTACTGTTTCATCGCGACAGTCTTATTATACCGCTAGATTATTACCCTATAAAATCAATTTCAATATCTGTAACGAATCATCCAGTAATCCATATTCCTTGGATTCATAATTTATCATTCAATCAGATTATCAGCATTGTAAATGTTGATTCAAGTAATGTGAGTGGTGTTGAATTAATCAGGCGATCTTTGAAAGATAACAATCAAAAGCCTCATCCATTTGATCCAACTCAAAATAAAGATTTTATATTTTTTCCAGATGATCACGTGTCTATTCATCTTTTTGAAAAATTCACAGCTACCAAAACAGTAATTGTGAGGGGAGAAGTCAATTACCCTGGTACCTACCCTTTAATTAATCATAAAGAGTCTTTGAATTCTATTCTCAACCGTGCAGGAGGTCTCCAGGGTGGTCCCACGGCCATAAATAATGTAATCATCAAACGAGATACGCTGTTGTTTGGTTCACAAAGCGGTGAATTGCTCCTGTCACCAGGCGATACTGTGATTGCCAGGCCCTTAACAGGAACCATCCAGGTTAAAGGGGAAGTGCATAATCCTGGCAATTTTGAATGGTCAGCCAATATCACAGCCAAAGACTACCTCAGTTTTGCAGGAGGTCTAACATCTATTGGTGATAAAAAACATATAGTTTACATAACACCCTACGGGGAAGCATCCCGGATTAGTTCCCGCAGCAATGTTTCCATTTTGCCCGGCAGTATTATCCACGTGAGTGAAAAGCCTCTTTCTGAACGGGCTGTTAAACCAGATCGGGTTCAGCAGATCAGCAGCTTTGTAACTTCTTTAGTTAGTATTGCGATTTTGGCTAATACGATAAACAAATAATCAGATTTCATTGAAAATCTTAAAATACAGTACCATATTATTTCTGTTTATTTCATGTGAAGATATTGGTAAAGGATATAGTTGGCTGGGACAAATACCAGCAGGTTTTTCAAGGCATTACGGGACAATTGGGTATGATTATGGATGGAATGCCACATATTCACCCTTTGATGAAGGAATCGTCATAGTGGGGAAACAGTCCCCTCAGATAAATGGTCAATCAGACTTTTGGGTCATTAAGACCGATAGTCGCGGTTTGTTGGAATGGGAAAAAATCTTTGGTGGCGCTGGGAATGAGGAAGG
>Ga0315338_1000648_pt1 | contig 67925 bp, 62 predicted proteins | sample ASW8metaG_FD_204518 | JGI IMG/M metagenome (GOLD analysis project Ga0315338, IMG submission 204518) | Ammonia-oxidizing marine archaeal communities from Monterey Bay, California, United States - ASW #8 | ecosystem: Environmental > Aquatic > Marine > Coastal | place: USA: California | collected...
TTTTGAAATTGTAAATGAGTTATTACTGGTATCTTTTTCAGATAACAGTGAAGCGATTGTAAATCTAAAAACTTTAAGAGAACGCTGTCCCTGTGCTTCTTGTGCCGGAGAAACAGATGCCTTGGGAAATTTATATAAGGGGCCGGAACAGAAATTAATAGAATCTAGCTATCAAATTAGCGGGATCCAGTCAGTAGGTTATTATGGTCTGCGTCCGTTCTGGAAAGATGGTCATAACACCGGAATTATTACCGGGGAACTGCTAAAAGAACTATCGGATTAAAATATATGTTTGATGTTGTTATCATTGGTGCTGGTATCGTGGGTTTAGCAATTGCACGCTCCATTGCAGAAACCACAAATAAATCGCTATTGGTGATTGAAAAGGAGGAATCATTTGGCCGTGGCATTTCCAGCCGAAATAGTGAGGTGATTCATTCTGGTATTTATTATAAGCCAGGTTCACTCAAAGCTAAATATTGTACGCTTGGCAGAGATATGGTTTATGATTTTTGTGAAAAAAATAATATTTGGTATAACCGCTGTGGAAAACTGGTTGTGGGTAAGCATCATCAATCAGAAGAACTGAATATGCTATACAAAAATGGACAGAAAAATGACGTTCCTGAAATACAGATTATTGATAAAAAAGAGATCAATAATCTCGAACCAAATATTAAAGCTGACATTGCCCTACATGTGGGATGTACTGGAATTATTTCCACGCATGATTTAATGGCGCAATTCTATAAAATTTCCCAAGAAAATGACCATGATTACCTGTATAAATCAAAGGTTATAGATGTTTGGCAAGCAGATAGTGGTTATGAACTGAGTATTGAAAATGCACGGGGCGAGATTGAAAAAACCTTTTCTCAGTGGGTTATTAACGCTGCTGGGTTAGAAAGCGATTTGGTTGCCCATATGATTGATGAAGATTCCCCTTCCCTACGATATTCAAAAGGATGCTATTATAAATTGTCGTCCAAGTGGCGTGGAGCCTTTAAGCATTTGGTATATCCTCTACCAGAGAAGAAGCATGGTTCATTGGGAATACATCTTAGTTTCGATGAAACTCAAATGATGCGATTAGGGCCCAGCGCCGATTGGACGGATGGGAAAAAACAAAACTACGATGTGGAAGAATATTTGCTTGATCAGTTCTATGCAGAAGGATGTCAATATATACGTGGATTAGAAAAAGAAGATTTATCACCTGACTATGCTGGCATTCGGCCCAAAATATGGATGGATGAAAATCCCATGCCAGATTTTTACATATCCCATGAAAAAGATAAGGGATATCCCGGATGGATCAATTTAATTGGAATAGAATCTCCAGGGCTGACTTCAGCCATTGCTATCGGAAAAGATATAGCTTCCTGGATTACATAAAATTCAGTTGCCGCCAGGCCTCATAAACAATAATAGAAACTGCATTGGCCAGATTAATACTCCGACCTGCTGATTTCATGGGGATTGTTATAGAATCAAATTGATCAATAATTTTTTGAGGTAGGCCTGTAGTCTCAGGACCAAAAATAAAAACATCATTTTTTTTGTAATTTAAGTCGGAATATATTTTTTTACCCTTAGTTGATATGGAATAAACTGAATGATAATTTATTTTATTAAGACAGGTATCCAAATCTGGCCAAAGGTTATAGTCTGTCTTTTTTATATAATCCATTCCTGCTCGGCGTAGCGATTTTTCACTAATTGAGAATCCTAAAGGTTCAATAAGGTGTAAATGAAAACCAGTATTGACCATAAGCCTAATGATATTGCCAGTGTTTGGGGGAATTTTGGGTTTATAGAGAATAACGTGTAACAATTATAATGAATTTATATTAAGACTGGATAATATTCTTTATACCATTTTGTGAATTGTGGTATTCCTTTATTAATTGTTGTAATTGGATTATAGCCTAATTTTTCAGTTGATTTTTTTATATCAGCTAAAGTTTCCTTAACATCTCCCGGTTGCATAGGTAAATATTCAATTTGCGCCTTTTTACCTAGATTTTCCTCGAGAATACCAATTAATTCCATTAAATTTTCGCTTTTTGAATTTCCAAGGTTAAAAATTTCGCATTTATAATTTTTTTCAATCGAGGATCGTGTACCGCTTATTACATCATCTATATAAGTAAAATCTCTTTTCATATTTCCATTATTAAAAACTGGTATAGGTTTCCCAGCCATAATTTTCTGTGTAAAAATAAACATTGCCATATCTGGTCGGTACCAAGGTCCGTAAACTGTAAAATATCTTAGGCCTGTAGTATGCATATCATATAAGTGAGAATAGGAATGTGCGATGAGCTCATTGGCCCTTTTAGTAGCACCGTAAAGCGCAAGCGGTTGATTCACTCTATCTTCAACGCTAAATGGAATTTTTTTATTTCCGCCATAGACGGATGAACTGGAGGCATAAACAAAGCTTTTCACTTCATTATTTCTACATAATTCAATGATATTCAAAAAGCCGACAAGGTTTGAATCCATGTAGTTGTAAGGATTTTTTAAGCTGTAGCGCACTCCTGCTTGGGCAGCTAAGTTAACGATTTTTTGGGGGTTAAATGATTGGAATGATTTGCTAAGGGATTCTCTGTCTGCGATATCCACTTTATTAAATGTAAAACTTTTAAAATGTTTTAATTGTTCAAGGCGAGCTTGTTTCAGATTAGTATCGTAATAATCATTTAGATTATCTATCCCTAAAACTTCATATCCATCTTCTAGTAGAGATTTACATAGATGATAGCCAATAAAACCAGCTGCACCTGTAATAAGTATTTTAGTAGAATCCATTTATTATTTTTTCTTTTATTTGTTAATATATAATTATGAGCAGATTAATTTGATTTCTAAAATTTACTCTGACTTTCCTTGTGCAACAACTGTAGCTACTTTTTTGTCAATTTCTTCTGGATTTCCTAAATAATAGTGTTTAATTGGATTTAGTTTATCATCTAACTCATAAACTAAGGGTACTCCAGTAGGAATATTTAATCCAACAATTTCTTCATCGGAAATTTTATCCAAATATTTAACCAAAGCACGAAGAGAATTACCATGTGCTACAATTAGAACTTTTTTCCCAGATTGAATGATTGGGACTATCATTTCATGCCATAGAGGGAGAGATCGATCCACTGTATCTTTGAGGCATTCTGAATTAGGCAATTTAGAAGTATCAAGGTCACTGTATTTTTCATCAAATCGGGGATGACTTTCATCATCTAGATTCAAGGGTGGGGGCGGTGTATCATAGCTTCGGCGCCAAACTAATACTTGTTCATCACCATACTTTTGAGCCGTTTCCGCTTTGTTTAAACCCTGTAGGGCTCCGTAATGTCGTTCATTCAGTCGCCAATGATATTTAATTGGTATATTTTTGATTCCCATTGCTTCTAAGCATAAATCCATAGTCTGGATAGCTCGCTTAAGTACAGAAGTATAGACTAAATCAAACAAATAGCCTTTATCTTTTAGTAATTGCCCAGAGGATTGTGCCTCGATAATACCATTTTCAGACAAATCTACGTCTGTCCAGCCTGTGAAGCGATTTTCCAAGTTCCATTGACTTTCACCATGGCGAAGAAGAACGAGTTTATGTATACGCATGCAATTCTACACTTATTTAATCAATTCGACTTTATTAATCCTAATCTTTCCTGATTATAGGTCCTATCCTGAATTTTTCGCCACCAAGTTTCATTATCCAAATACCACTGTATTGTTTTTTGTATACCTGTTTCAAATGTTTCATTCGGCTTCCAGCCCAGATCATTTTTGATCTTGGATGCATCAATGCCATAGCGAATATCATGCCCCGGCCGATCTTTTACATATGTGATGAGTTCATTATAGGATCCGCCATTAGCCCGAGGTTTTAATTTGTTTAAAACCGAACAAATAGTTATTACGATATCAATATTGCGGAACTCATTATTTCCTCCAATATTATAGGTCTCACCAACTTTACCCTTTTGCAATACCATATCAATAGCATCACAGTGGTCTTTCACATACAGCCAATCACGTATATTTAGTCCCTCTCCATATATCGGGAGCGGTTTTTCATCTATGCAATTAGAAATCATTAGGGGAATCAATTTTTCCGGGAATTGATAAGGACCGTAATTATTTGAACAATTAGTGATTAAAGCGGGGAAACCAAAGGTACGATGCCACGCTCTAACAAGATGATCAGAAGAAGCTTTGGTTGCGGAATAAGGAGAACTAGGGTCATAAGGTGTTTTTTCCGTAAAAAATCCATCGGCACCTAAAGATCCAAAAACTTCATCCGTACTGACATGAAGGAATTTAAATTGTGATCCATTACCATTGATTTTTAATTTTTCCCAATATTTTAGAGCTGCACAAAGAAGATTAGCCGTCCCAACTATATTGGTTTGAATAAACTTCATGGGTCCATCTATAGATCTATCTACATGGGATTCAGCAGCAAAATGGATGATTGCATCAGGTTGGAATTCAGAAATTGTTTGTGTTACCAATTGTAGATTATTAATATCAACATTCTTAAACATATAGTTTGGTTCATTGGCTATAGATGATAAGTTCTCTATATTTCCTGCATAAGTCAGTTTATCAATATTCAACACGGCATTTCTGCCTAAATTAAATTGTTTTAATATAAAATTGCTGCCAATAAAACCGCAACCACCAGTTATGAGTAATTTTAACATATTTTTTTTTGTAATAATCAGTACGACGAAATTATGCAAATAATTGTTCCCCACATACCAAAATAATAGACGAGATTAATTCACAATAAGTTTATAATATTACGCTTGTTTTTATAGTTTTGTGTACTTTAAGATCACATCGTGTAAATTATGGTTCATGCTATCTTTATAGGTAAAGCGGTTTTGATCGATGATAATAGGGAATTTTATATAGTGTAGATTGTTCTTATTAGGCTGTTTATTCTTACAAATATTCCTTATTCTGATAATTATAGATAATCATATTTACATATTGCAATAGAAATTTGAGCGCCAACCCGTGCAGTGCAGTTTCAGCAATGTAACTGACGGGGCGGAGCCATTCCATTGCTTAATAACAATAAATAATAATATCAATTTGATTAATTATTTCGCAAATTACATGTTAAAGTTAAAATATTAAATATTATAGGTAATATTATGCATTCAATCTATAAACAATTTGTGTATACACTACTATTTTTAACATCATTTACACAAGTTTGTCCTCAATCTATCCAAGATCTACAAAAATTGAAAACTGAATATGAAAAATTTCAAAAATCACAAGGACAACTAAAACTTCCCACAGAAATTGAACAACAAATTGATCCTACAACTGGGTTACCAAAGCGAGCAAATATTTTCCCATATCAATATCAATTTGGATTTAAGGATTCCATTGATAAACAATTAAAACATTTTGGGCATGACTTTTTTGTACGTCGTGATACTGTGGCGTTTTGGGAAAATCTTCCTACGCCAGCTAATTATTTACTTGGACCTGGTGATGAACTTATAATATCATTATGGGGTGAAACTCAATTAAGACAATCTTTTTCTATTTCTCGCGAAGGCAATATATATGATGAAAAAGTAGGAATCTTGAACCTAATGGGAAAAAATATTAGTGAAGCTGAACAGTACTTGATTACACAGTTTGGTAGAGTTTATTCAACTCTTAAAGGACGTCCGTCTACAACATTTATGGATGTTTCTTTGGGGAATCTCCGCTCAATTAATGTTAATTTTGTAGGTGAAGTAAAATTTCCTGGTGTATATCCAGTTCATCCATTTTCTAACGTGATAACTGCCTTAATTCAGGCAGGCGGGGTTGACACAACTGGCAGTATTAGAAATATTAAGATTAGACGAAATAATGAAAATTATGCCACTGTTGATCTTTATAATTACCTATTAAAAGGAGATGTGCCCAATAATATTCAGCTCAGGGATCAGGATATTGTTGTAATACCTGTTAGAACATCTACAATTACAATTGATTCAGCTGTTGTTAGACCCGGGATCTATGAATCAATATCAGGTGAAACTATTGGTCAGATGATAAGTTACGCTGGTGGTCTTAAGCCACACGCCTCTTCGTCAATTGGATTAAAGCGAATTATTCCAATAGAGGAACGATCTGCCCTATCATCAAACATTCAAAATTACTATCTTAATTACAGCATTATACAACTTACTCATGCTCAAAATGGTGATGTAATTACGGCTCTTGGTATGTTTAAAACTATTAGCCAGGTTGAAATAATTGGCCAGATAAAAAAACCTGGGTTTTACCATTATTATTCAGGTATGACGATTAAAGATTTAATTAAATTAGGGGGGGGTTTTAATGATACAACTTATTTTAAATCTGTATATAGTATTCGAGGAGAACTTGTACGTCGAGATCCAGAAAGTAGATACGAGAAAATAATTACCGTAGATTTGAAAAATGTAATGAATGGAGATAGCTCAAACAACGTGAATCTCGAGAATCTAGATCGTTTTGTAGTTCATGCTAATCTTAATTTTTTTGAAAGAAAAAATGTGCAAATATTAGGAGAAGTCAATATTCCAGGCTCTTATCCTTTAATTAATGACGATGAATCGCTCCAATCATTATTAAACCGCGCCGGTGGATTTTCATCAAAAGCACTTGAAGGTGGCGTATCAATTTATCGAGAAAAAACCTACTTTGAAGATCCTCCAGAAGATAAGATTCTTGCCAAACTTCAAGATCAAGATCAATATCAACCTCAAACTTCGATGGGACAAACAAAAATATCACTAATAGATGAGAAGGATGACAATAAAAAGGTAAAATTAGCTTGGGAAGGTCTAGGCGTCATTCTTATGCCGGGAGATTCGATTGTAGTTAAAGAAAGGGTTGGAGCGGTTTTTGTAACAGGAGAAGTTTATAATGCTGGTCTAGTTGAATTTCAATCTGGGAAATCAATACGATATTACTTGGATTCTGTCGGTGGAATTAATAACTATGGAAACCGAAATAATGTGATTGTAGTATATCCTAATGGAATTACAGTTCCGTGGCGGCGTTTTCGTTCTCCTAAAATTTTAGATGGTTCGACAATTGTAGTTTATCAGAAAGCAGATATAACTCCCTTTGATGCTACGGAATTTGCTAGTAACACAACCTCTTTGCTTTCATCGATAGTGACAATTATGGTTTTATCAAGGCAGCTTAATCAACAATAGGTTTGAATTTGAATGAAGTTTACTGAATTTGAAAAACTTATGTCTAATAAAGGGATTAACTCCCTCGCGAAAATTGCTCGGGCATTGGCAACTACTCCTCAAGCCGTATCGAATTGGAAAGCACGAGATCAGGTACCTTATCACATAATTAATAAACTAAATGAAAATAATACTGTAACCAACAAATTAAAGGGGGAACCTTTATTACAAGACAATACCTTAAGTTTTTCCGACATCCTAATAACGTTAGCAGAACAACTCAAAGTTATTATATTAATTTTTTTTATTACAGTTTTTCTGACGTTTACGTATGTGATGTTTATTCAAGAGGAGAAATACGTAAGTTTTGCAACAGTTTTATTTCCAGATAATAAAAGCGCTAGTAGTGCAGGCGGGCTTGCTGGGATTGCATCCCAATTTGGTCTAAATATACCCATGGGAAGCGGTGGCGGAGACTTATCTAGCCCTCGACTATTACCTGAACTAATGCGTAGCCGGACTTTTGCAAATAACTTATTGAAAAAGGAATTTTATACAGAAAAATATGGTAAAAAACTCCCCCTATCAGATATTCTTAACAATCGAGAAAAAGCATCAACATTTAATAATGATAAACTAACACTCAATGCATTTAATATATTAAATGATGAATATTTGGAATTTAATCAAGATCCAAATAGTACATTCAGCATAATAAGTGTTTTTGCTCCAGAACCAGTGTTTGCCAGGGATTTAGCCGCAGAAGTGGTGGTAGAACTAGAAGCGTTAAATCGTTATTTTAAAAATCAAAATGTAAGTCAGAAAATTATATTTATTGAAAGTCGAATTGCTTCAGTAGAAAGTGAATTAAAAAAATCTGAGCAAGCATTAAAATCTTTTAATGAACAAAATCGTCAGATTTCATCCCCGTCTCTGCAACTTGAATTAGATCGTTTTACTCGCGATTTAGAAGTTCAAAAAGAAGTATATCTTACCTTAAAACAACAGCAAGAATTAGCAAAAATTGATGCGATACAAGAAATATCAGTTTTTCAAGTTTTGGATGGACCTGAAATACCTCTAGGCCCATCTAATAAAAACTTAAGAGCTAGCTTGATCATTGCAATTGTATTTGGATTGGGTCTTGGAGTTATTATTGCTTTTCTCCGAGGATATGTTAATAATTCTGATTTGGAGGAAAGAAAAAAAATACGACGGGGGAAAAACTTTTTTAGAAAAAAAGCAAAGGATTTTTTATTTGATCGGCGTATTACTGGTGCCATAAGCATGCTTTTGCTTCTAGGTCTCCCCTTTTATTTAAGTTATAAATCTCATAATCCAGTTTTTTTTGGGATGTATTCACCAAGGCTTATGTTTGTGAATTCGATTTATATTATAACACTTTTATTTTCATCGGGTTTATTTTTTTATTCGAAAAAGAAAAAATAAAATACTTAGTATTCATCAACTAATAATATTACAGTCAACTAAATTTCACTGGTAATTAATAAAATGAAAAATCAAATAATTGACAAGATTAAAAGCCAAGAAGCAATTATTGCTATTATAGGCCTTGGGTATGTTGGCCTTCCCTTATGTATACGATTCTCTGAAGAAGGATTTAAAACAATTGGATTGGATATAGATAAAGAAAAAGTAAATGTATTAAATAACTCAAAATCATATATTAAACACATATTGACAGACAGCATAGCTGCTATGGTTAATAATGGGTTTATCGCTACCAGTGATTATAGCCTAGTAAGCACAGCTGATGTTATAATAATATGCGTACCTACTCCTTTGGGTCTACATAATGAGCCAGATTTAAGCTTTATAAAAAATACACTCGAAAGAATTAAACCCTATTTAACTGAAAATACACTTTTGATATTGGAAAGCACCACTTATCCTGGTACAACCGAGGAAGAATTAGTTCCTGTTGTTAAAGATGCAAAATTTGATGTTGGTAAAGACTTCTTTGTTGGATATTCTCCTGAACGCGAAGATCCTGGGAATACAAATTATACTACCAAAACTATACCTAAAATAATAAGTGGATATACAAAAAATTGTCTTGAAATTACCAAATTACTTTATGATAAAATTGTAGATACCACTGTACCAGTAAGTTTGCCGCGCGTAGCAGAAATGACCAAAATTTTTGAGAATATCCACCGCTCTGTAAACATTGGTTTAGTAAATGAGTTGAAAATGGTAGCTGATAAGATGGGAATAAATATCTATGAAGTAATCAATGCTGCTGCAACTAAACCTTTTGGGTTTACACCCTATTATCCCGGCCCAGGTTTAGGCGGCCATTGTATTCCCATTGATCCATATTATCTTACTTGGAAAGCTAAAGAAGTTGGTATGAATACTCGATTCATTGAATTAGCAGGAGAAATAAACACTTCTATGCCAAATTATGTAATAAGCAAAATTACTGCTGCATTAAATAATATTGGAAAGGCAGTAAAAGACAGTACAATATTATTATTAGGTTTAGGGTATAAGAAAAATGTAGATGATTTAAGAGAAGCACCTTCTTTAATTATATTGGAACGGTTAATTAAATCTGGAGCAAATATGCAATTTGCAGACCCATACTTTGATACTATACCAACAATTAGAAAATATAATATCAAATTATCCGCAACGCCTTTAGACAAAAGTGCTTTAAATAATGCCGATCTAGTTGTCTTAGTTACTGATCATGATGATTTTGATTATAAGTTAATTGAAAAAGAATCAAAACTTATTATTGATACTCGTGGTCGATTTCTGAACAATGAAAGCGTAATTAAGGCCTAATGCTAAGTAATAACGATAAAATCACAATAATTATTCCTGCTTATCAAGAAGAGTTGGGAATCAAATCAGTTTTAACTGAACTTGTAAGTCTAAGAAAAAATAATAGTTTTATAGATGAAATTATTGTGGTTGATGATGGGTCAACTGATAAAACTGCTGAAATTGTTCTTTCAGACCCAACAATTAAATTGATTAAACATTCAATTAACCGGGGGTATGGAGCTTCTTTAAAGACAGGAATTTTTCATGCTAATAATGATATAATCACGATAACAGATGCTGATAAAACTTACCCAAATCATCAAATTACACATCTTTTTAATCAATTAGTTGAAAATGACCTAGATATGGTCGTAGGTGCAAGAACAGGTGCTAAAGTTAAAATACCGTTGGTTCGGAAGCCGATAAAATGGGTTATCGGAAAATTAGCTAATTGGATAACTGGAATATCAATACCAGATATTAACTCTGGGCTACGAATATTTAAAAAGTCATCATTCCAACCTTTTCAAAAAATAGTCCCTGATGGATTTTCGTTTACGACCACTATTACACTAGGCATGATTTCTAGTGGATATAAAGTAAGATTTATGCCCATAGATTATTTTAAGCGAGCCGGAAAATCAAAAATAAAGCCAATCAGAGATACCATAAATTTTATAAAACTAATATTGAGAATTGGTCTTTATTTTGCCCCTTTAAAAATATTTATGCCAGTAAGTATAGGTTTATTATTACTTGCTTTAGGTCTGGCTCTTTTTACTATGGTTGTTCTAGGTCAGTTGGCAGATATTAGTGTACTTATTATTGCTATGACGGGTTTTCAGTTTTTTGCTTTAGCCTTACTAGCAGAACTAATCAATCATAGATTGCCAAATCAATATAATAAGTAATATTTGCAATAAATTTCTTCCTAGGTTTTCAATTTTAATTTATAAAATCCTTTCCAGATAATTATCGCAATATAATGTCTAACATATATAAAAGGTTAAAAGATGAAATCATTGATACAGGTTTATGTACTCATTGCGGCACATGTGTTGGGCTATCTAATGGCAAATTAGTTATGGAAGAATCCGAGAATGGACCTATACCAATGCAAAAGACTAATCAAGAAAATTTAAATCATCTAGCATATGATGCTTGCCCAGGCAAAGGATTAAACTATCCTGAATTAATAGAAAAAGTATTTTCTTCAAAAATTGATGATTGGCGTATCGGACATTATAATCAAATGTTTATAGGATATTCATTAGATGAAGCCATTAGAAGATCAGGGGCTTCTGGAGGGATTATTACTAATATATTAGTTTATTTACTTAATGAAGGATTAATTGATGGAGCAGTAGTGGTAAACCAAGGTCATCCAAAACCTTGGCTTGCGGAGCCAATTATTGCAACTACTGAAGCTAAAATCATTGAATGTGCTCAAAGTGTTTATGTCCCAATACCTGTTAATACAATTATTAGTGAAATAAATAATTTTGAGGGAAATCTTGCTTTTGTTGGTTTACCTGATCAGGTAAGCTCAATCAGATACCTTCAGTCTAAAAATATTGAATGGAGCAATAAAGTAAAATATATAATTGGGCCTTATGTAGGAACAAACCTTTATGCAGGTGCAATTAAAAGTTTTATTAAATCCCATGGCTTTAAAGATTTAAATGAAATTAAACAATTAAAGTTTAGGGATGGAGAGTGGCCGGGCTATTTAAAAATCATTATGAATGATGGTTCTATATTAAAATCTCAAAAATTTTATTATAATTATCTTATACCGTTTTATATAACAAAAAGTAGTTTACTATCAGTTGACTTTAGTAATGAATTAACTGATATATCAGTAGGAGACGCATGGAGTCCAAAGTATGAGAATCTTGGTGAAGGCTATTCAGTTATTGTGTCAAGAACAAGTAGGGGAAGATCATTATTAGATAGAATGCATAAATCAAAATATATTAGCTTGGAAAAAATAGATCTCAGTGAGGCTATCGCAATGCATGGCCACATGATTGATTTTAAAAAGAGAGGGGCATTTATTAGATTTAGTATTCGAAAATTTTTTAATAAAAAAGTACCAGATTTTGGTTACGAGCCTGAAAAGATTTCAATAATACGAATCATTATCGAATTATTCATTAGCACATTATTTTTTGTATGCAGTTTAAAGTTTATAAGAGCGTTGATTATATTTATACCGATTAAGGTTATTGGGCCTCTTTTTAACTTCTTAAGAATTAGATGGAAATCAATTTCGAGAGCCTCAAAGAGGAAGGGTCTTGATGATTACAATATAAAGATTACTTAAGCAATAAAGATGAAAGCAAATCAACAATATTATTTTACTTTAAAAGGAGCTTGGAAGAGATTAACCCAAGAATATAATTATTTTACAAAAAGACCATGGACTTTAGAAGCAGTTGGTAATTTTTGGAATACGGTAGAAGATTATGATGAAGTTAATAGCAAGATTTATCCATACTATCGAAGATTTACCAATTCTTATATTTTATCAAAAAAATATTTAAACAATCATACTTATGATGTATTAGATGTCCAAGCTAGGTCTGGAAAAGGTACCGAATTTTGGAGCAATAGAATAAATATATCAAGTTCTGTATGTATTGATTTTTCCGATTATTTAATTTCTCTCGCAGAGAAAAGATTAAAAAAATTAAATAATAATTGCGAATTTCTAAAAATTAAAGCTCTACCAATTCCAATACACGATTCCAGTTTTAATTTAATTTTGTGCTATGAGACTGTCGAGCATATTTATGAATACAATGATTTCATAAAAGAACTATCTAGATTAATCACTAAGGATGGAATAATTATTTTAACCTGTCCAGCTGTATCTTGGGAATGGGTTCATTGGTTAAGTGCAATAATTAATATTAACCATAGTGAAGGCCCACATCGCTTTTTAAAACGTAAACAACTATTAAAATCCTTTTCTAACGCAAATTTAGATATATTAAAAGAGAATAGTACAATACTACTCCCTTTTAATAATAAGGTATTAATAGCTATCGATAATTTTTGCGAGAGATTTATGCCGAGAGTTTTGAAAAGTATTTTTATGCTTCGGAGATCTTTTATATTAAGGAAGATTTAATTTTTTGATTTATAGCAGGACAAAGAAATAAATAAGAATAAGTTTAATTTAATTTATAGGTATATAGGATTAGTTATATTAATTGCTATTCTTATAAAAATAGATCTTAGAATTTTGATAAATGAATTAATGAAAGCAAAAATAAATCTCATTTTTTTTTCAATGTTAATAAATATTCCACACCTATTTATCAAATCTTATCGTTGGAATTATTTGTTAAGGCAGCAAAAGATTTTTATTAAGCCAATCCAAACTTATTTAGCTTATTTATCAAGTCTTTATATTGGCTATATCACCCCTGGTAGAATTGGTGAGTTTATAAAAGTAGTTTATTTAAAATCAGAAAAAAACATTACAATAAGCAAAGGTTTCTCCAGTGTATTAGTTGATCGTTTATTTGATCTTTATTTACTAATAGTTCTTGGTGTTATTGGACTCTGGTATTTTAATATTTTTGAAAAATTATCCACTGCATTTATTTATTTATTTTTTATTATATTATTTTCACCCCTACTAATTTTTAATAGAATACTGACAAAAAGAATTATAAACTTAATTTTTACTATTTCCGTTCTGGATAAAGTTAAAAGTAAGGCTCAAAATAGTTTCAAAATTTTTTCTGAAAGCTTGAATCAGCTTATCAACCCAAAACTATTTATTAGCGGATTTCTTACATTAATTGCTTATTCTATGTTCTTTTTTCAGTGCTACCTTATTGTTATTTCTATGAATCTCCCAATAAACTTCATCACCATTACATTATTTATGGCTATAGCAAATCTTATTAGTTTTATACCTATTTCAGTTTCTGGCCTAGGTACTAGAGATGCCGCATTAATTTTTTTGTTTTCTTTAATTGGGCTAAAGCCTGAATTGGCAGTTAGCTACTCTTTATTTGTTTTTATAGTATTTTTTATAACTGGTGGAATAATGGGTGCGATAAGCTGGTGGATGCGTCCATTGAAATTCAAAATATAGATGAATTCAATAATTAATATTTTTTATCTAGTTTTTACTATGGTGTGTATTTTTATGCCAGGCCAATTAATAATTAAAAAATTGAATTTGTTTAATAATAATAGATTTATTATTGAAAAAATAGCAATCTCTTTTGGTGCAGGTTTTAGTTTATTAATAATTATTTTGACCATTCTTGGGTTTATTGGCTTGTTAAATCCAACGATATTATGGATAATGTTACTCCTTTTTCTTTTTTCGGGTATTATAAATAGTGAAAAGCAGATTATAAAAAAAGAGATTTTAAAAGCGTCATTTTATAAATTAACAAAATCTGATTTAGTGATTTTATTACTTATCTCAATATGCTTGATTTTGTATTTAATTACAGCACTTTCACCAACACTCGATGGTGATTCCTTATCTTCTTACTTATTGCTTCCTAGAGAATATGCAAAAAACAATTCGATTGTAAGAGTTGACTATGCAATAGGCAATATGTATCCTCAAAATGGGCAGTTAATCAGTACTTTTGGATTACTGATAAAAGGACAAATACTAGCACAGTTACTTATTTCCTGGACAATGGGTTTAATTTGTATTATTACAATTTATTCAATTGGGAAATTTCTATTCAATAAACAAGCAGCTTTAATTGGTATATTAATTTGGTATGGGACCTATACAGTTGCGTTTTTAAGTCAATCTGCCAAGATAGATTTTTGTTGGGCTGCTTTTGATCTTTTGGCGATTTATACTTTTATTAGATGGTATTATAGTTTATCAAAAGATGATGAAAAATGGTTAATCATTTCAGGATTATTTCTGGGTATAGCATCAGGCGTTAAGCAGGCAACTTTTTTCACAATTATATTACTTTTTATTGCTATGTCTTTGCGTATTTTTGAGAAAAAAGGCTTTAAAGACTTATCATTTTTAAAATCATATTTTAAATTTTTTGCGCCAATATCGATTTCACTGGTCTGGATTATTAGATGCTATTTATTGACAGGTTCATTTTTTTATACCGGTAGTGACTTATATGTTGATCGAGGAATTTTTGGGTTCTTTAAAACCATTTGGGGAATGTCAATGCTTGGAAATGCCGAATCACTAGAAGGGCCAATGGGTAAATCAATTGGCCCCACGATAATTGCATTATTGCCTCTTATTTTTTTTATAAAAAACAACAACAAACGTATTTGGCATATTTTAGGTTATTCTATATTAATGCTTATTCTTTGGAATAATGGAGTACAAAGAGCTCGGCATTTATTACCTACATTAGGTTTATTATCTATAGTATCAGGTTATATTATTAATTGGCTGCTTTTAGAAAAAAGAAAAACTGGCTACACTTTTTTATTGCTAATTATTCTAAGTATTGGATTGAATTTATCACCTTGGGCGTATGTCAACTTTATTTCAGTTGATAGAATGAGATATTTAGTTGGTAAACAAGATATAAATTCATATTTGCAATCAAATTTATCAAAATGGGAGTGGTATCCAAATTTTGATATAACCACTAAAATAAATAATGATCTTCCTCTAAATGCCAAAATTGTAGCTCTATCTTCAGGGAATTCATATTATATAGATAGGCCATTTTATGCTCCTGGGCCAGCGTTACTCGTAGAACCTTGGACTGACGGTTTTAAAGAATACCCTGAACACATAGAGTACTATAAAATTTTAATTAATTCGAATATTAGCCATGTTTTTATCAATAGTTTTGTTGTTAAGCAGCGAAAATTAGAAAATAGTTGGATTAATCAATCCGAATTCAAAGAAAGATACCTAGATGTTATGTTAAAGGTTGGTGGGCAATCTTTATATAAAATAAAATTGATTAAAAATATTAAAGAAAAGTAATAACAAATGACTAAATCAGAAAAAAAAGATGTTCACGATTATTGGAATGAAGAGTCATGTGGAACTGGTCTAACTGATAAGAAAAAATACTCTAAAGACTATTTTGACGAAATTGAAGTTAGTAGATACGAGCTTGAACCTTACATCCATTCTTTTGCTGAGTTTGAAAAATATAATAATAAATCTGTTTTAGAAGTAGGTGTAGGTGCAGGAACAGATTTCATTAACTGGGTACGGAATGGTGCTATCTCGTGTGGAATAGATTTAACAAATGAAGCTATAGAGAATGTAAAACATAGGTTAAGTCTAGAAAACTTAAAAGCAACTACTTTAAAAGTTGCTGATGCAGAAAAACTTCCATTTGATGACAATAAATTTGATTTAGTTTATAGTTGGGGTGTCATCCATCATTCACCTGATACCCCAAAAGCATTAAAAGAAATAGCTAGAGTTACCAAGCCTGGGGGAGAAATAAAGATTATGATTTATAATCGTTATTCAGTGACTGCATTCTGGGTTTGGTTCAGAAACTGCCTAATGAAAGGTAGGGCTTGGGAGTCATTATCTTATGCGGTTGCAAATTATGTGGAAAGCCCTGGGACGAAGGCCTACACAATAAAAGAAGCAAGAAACTTATTATTATCAGAAAATTTAAAAATTATAACACTAGAAAATATCTTAACCTGGTGTGATGAAGCAAAAACAAGTAAATCAAATATAGTTAAAATTATCCATCGATTTTTATGTTGGGCTGGTGGTGGGAATAAGGTAGGCTGGTTTATGTTGATAAATGCTATAAAAGAATAAAATGTGTGGTATAAGCGGAATTTTATCAACTAATAGGGGGCCAAAGGTTCAAAAGGATCACCTAAAGTTAATGTCTGATTCAATGATTCATCGTGGCCCTGATGATAGCGGGATTTATCAAAATTCTGATAAGACGGTTGGCTTTAGTTTTAGGCGTCTCAGCATTATAGATTTGAAAAGTGGCCATCAACCAATGAGTACTGAAGATAATAATCTCTGGATAGTTTTTAATGGAGAGATCTATAATCATCTAACATTACGAAATGAATTAAAAAATAAGGGTTATTATTTTCGAACTCAAGCTGATACAGAAACAATTATTTATGGGTATAAAGAATGGGGGGCTGACGTTGTTAATCACTTGAGGGGGATGTTTGCATTTGCAATTTGGGATGAAAAAGCTAAAAATCTTTTTTTAGCTCGTGACCGTATAGGCATTAAGCCACTTTATTATTTTAATAGCAACCAATTTGTTTTTTCTTCAGAGATAAAAGCAATCACCTCATTGCCGTTTATTAATAAAAAAATGAATGAAGAAGCATTATATCATTATTTAACATTTGCAGTTTCTCCAGCGCCAATGACGATGTTTGAGAATATTCAAAAATTAGAACCTGGTCACACTCTTTCTATAAAACAAGATGGTAATATAGAAAAAAAGAAATATTGGGAACCAATAGTTGATAGTAATTCCATAAATAAAATGAGTGAGAACGAAATTATTGAAGAGCTTAGAAAACTATTAAGAGAATCAATCCGTTTAAGAATGATGAGCGATGTTCCATATGGAGTGTTTTTAAGTGGTGGTGTTGACTCAAGTATTAATGTTGCTTTAATGAACGAATTTTCAGATATACCTGTAAATACTTTTTCAGTAGCCATAAAAGACGATAGTCTTTCAGACGAAAGCTCTGAGGCAAAAAAAATTGCAGAGCATTTTCATACAAATCATCATGATATTTCAATTACGTCACAAGATTTTATTGATTTTTTACCTAAAATGGTAAAATATCAAGATGAACCAATGGCTGATCCAGTGTGTGTCCCGCTTTATTTTGTTAGCAAGTTGGCTAGGGAAAATGGTGTATATGTAATCCAAGTAGGAGAAGGAGCAGATGAAATTTTTTCAGGTTATTCGTTATATGCAATACTGGATAACTTTTATAATCGTTATTATCAACCTTTCTCTAGATTAAGTAGCCCATTAAAAAAATTATGTTTAGGTATAGGCCGTTTTATTCTTCCTAAAAGAAAACTTAAATATCTTGATTGGGCTGCGAATGATAAAGAACTATTTTGGGGTGGAGCCAATGTATTTTCTGAAAAAGAAAAATCAACAATTATTTCTATTGATTCTAACTATGATTCTTACGCTCAAATAATTGAACCTCATTACAAATATTTTAATCAAAATAGATTCAATTCAAAATTTATAGATAAAATGATTTATTTAGAGTTAAAACATCGGTTGCCTGAGCTTTTATTGATGCGAGTTGATAAAATGGCAATGGCAACATCAGTTGAAACGAGGGTTCCATATCTTGACCACCACCTTGTTGAATTTGCTTTAGGAATACCGTCTACACTTAAATATAAGAATGGTATAACAAAATATATCTTGAAAGAAGCATCACGTGGCATAATACCTGATCATGTCATTAGCAGGGAAAAAAATGGGTTTTGTGGTAGCGCTTCTAATATGATTTCACAAGAAGTTTTAACATATGCCCAAACCCAAATAATGAACTCAGAATGGATGAATGAATATTTTAATATGGATGAAATTTTCCCGATGTTTGATGAGCATCGTTCAAAAAATAAAGATAATGGTATGCAGATATTTAATCTCCTCAATGTAGCGCTTTGGCAAAGAGAATGGTTTAATTAATTATACCTAATCTTATTATGAGATGACAAAATTGAATAATTATAAATTATTAGATAGTTATACCGAAGAAGACGTAATCAATGCTAATAAGAAAATTTATGCTAAAAATGCAGAAACATATGAAGATGTTGTGTTTACCAAGAATGCAAATCAAAGACTGAGAACATTACTATCGAATGCTGTAAGGATATTATCTACGAAAAAGAGAAAAATTGTTGCGCTGGATGCATGTGGTGGTACAGGCCAAGCATCATTTATACTTTATGATATGGGATGCACCACTCACCTAGTTGATTTATCATCAAAGATGATAAAAAATATGAATATAAAATGTCAGCAGGGAAAGATTGAAGTTCAGAGTTTTACTTCTGAGATTAATGAATTCTTCCAAAATAATAAAATTAAATATGATCTCATTGTTTTTTCTTCATCACTTCACCATTTGAGGTATCCTGATAAAGTATTGAATTCTGCTGCCAACAATTTATCAAAAGGAGGTATTGTGGCAACAATAAGTGATCCAACAACGAACATCCAGAAATTATCATTTAAAACTTTATCATTATTTGATAGGGCAATTAATCACATATTAAACAGCCCAAAAATATTCTTTGAAATTATGATTCGTAAATTATCTAGAAAAAATTTATTTAAGGAGACAAAGGGAAATACACCTGATTGGTTGGCTGAATTTCATACAGTTTATGGGATTGATGATTTTTCATTAGCTAATAGCCAAATTTCAAATGGGAATTATATTTTAATGCATAAAAGATTTACTGCAGGCTATACTAAATTATTTCAAATAATATACAAATTACTAAAATTAAATACATCATTTTCACTGTTGATATCGAATGAAACCTATTCTGACATAAACACCGAAATTGATTTAAAATAGATAATATTATAAGTCCTACATATTTACTTTTACTTAAGAAGTATTTTAACTTATTTGGCTTCAGGGGGATTTTATTATTTTTTGGAAGGATTTGTCGAAAAATATTACCTCAAAGTAGTTACAAATTAATTTTTCATTTTAATCACTTTTTAAATGATAAAAAAAATGATTATAACTTTTCAATTATCAAAAATTTTATTGTAAAAAGAGAATCTTTAAAGAACGATAAATATTATTTACAGTTTTGGTGTAATCAAAAAATTATTGCAGGAGATATAATTTGTGATCATGTTTTTAATTTTTTAGGAACAAATAAATTAGATTGGGGCAATCCAATTAATTGGATGTCAGATATAAAATCAGATTATAAATGGAAGAAAAAACATTATACTTCTTATAGTCCTCATGAATTAATGCCAGGGAATGGAATAGATATAAAAATTCCTTGGGAGCTTAGTCGATTTCACCATTTAGTTACAATAGCACAAGCGTGGGATTTAACAAATAATAAAAAATATTCAAATGAGTTTTTTTCCCAATGGAGTAACTGGCAGGATTCAAATCCTTTTTGTTATGGAATAAACTGGACAAATACAATGGAAGTAGCAATTCGTGCGGTAAACCTCATTGCTTGTTTAGGATTACTCAAAGACGATGTTGGCTATGACAAAAATTATAAAAGTATTATTAAATCAATCAGAAAACATGGTTTATATATTGAAAATAATTTAGAGATAGGTATTAATAATGGAAAAATTTCAGCTGCAAATCATTATTTAGCTAATATCTGTGGATTAACTATTATAGGCATGACTTGTCAAGGGTTGCCCGAATCCAATCGTTGGGTAAAGACTGGAATGAAAGCTTTGGAAAAAGAAATAAAAAGGATGGTGCTTGATGATGGTTTTTTCTTTGAATCTTCAACGAGCTACCATCGATTAGCAACAGAGTTGTTTTTATACCCTTTAATAATAGGCCAAAAGACTGGATTTCAATTCTCTAATTATTATTTACAAACTCTCGAGAAAATGTTGGATATTATTTTATTTTTAACCACTCCTGGTGGGACAATCCCTCAAATCGGAGATAATGATGACGGTCGACTACTTATTTTAAGTGGCTATCCGGACTGGGATAGGCATGATCATAGATACTTATTGGGGTTAGGCGCAGTAATATTTGATCGGGGTGATTATAAGATTGCCTGTGGAGAATGTCCAGAAGAAGTCTTTTGGTTATATGGAGGAAAAGGAGTAAAAAAGTTTAATAATATTATACCTGATAAATCGCCCATAGAAAGCAGGGCTTTTGCGGATGCTGGGTTATACGTAATCAGAAATGATAAAGCAAAAGATTATGTGCTTATAAGAACAATCTCTTCTCATCCTAATCCCCCTACAGCACATAATCATAATGATACTTTATCAATTGAATTATGGATTAATGGTGAACCAGTTTTTATTGACCCTGGCACCTATTGTTATACATCTGATATAGATAAACGAAATTTTTTGAGAAGTTCTAATTCACATAATTCCGCCGTAATTAATGAAGCAGAAATTAACAATCTGAGTAAATACCCATTTGAATCAGAGTGGAAAACAAAATTTAAATGTATTGAATGGTCGATTTCTTCTAACCTAATTAGCTTTGCTGGAGAGCATAATTCATATAGTAGCAGATTTCAGTGCATAATACAGAGGACTGTTTCTTATGATAGCACTAATCTATTATTACATATAAAAGATCAAATTATCAATGATGATAAACTTGATCACACAATGTCCATTAATTGGGTATTACATCCTGATCAAAAAATTAAATTTAATGAATTAAAAAATACATGGATTAACCAAAAAAATCTTGAAATTAAAATTGTCGGTATGGATTCGGTGTCATCTATTATTAATAGCTATTCACCCAAGTACGGAGTGGTTACAAAAACAAAATCTCTAAAATGTAGAAGTAAGGTCAAGTCTAACAAAATTTCTACATTTAATACGTTAATAAGTAAATATAGATAAAATAAATTTTGAGTGTTTAAGAGACTAAATAATGTCCAATAGAATTTTTTATTTATTTGATAAATAGATTTATTAATCAACTTTCTTATACTTTTTTTTCGAATGATTTTACTTTTCTATCAGGGATCATTTGTTCTATTATTTTGACAAGAGCTTTAGGGCCTGAAGGCAGAGGGGCATATGCAGTAATTATACAATTTATAGCGGTATTAATTGTTTTCGCACTATTCGATTTAGATGAAAAAAGAATGCTTGTGGCAAGTGGGGAAAATGTTGTCATAGGTAATAGCAATAACCTTCCATTTAGAGATAATGAGTTTGATTATGTTATATCTTTAGACTGCGAAGGACTTTTTGATGAGCAATCTATAATATGAGATTAAAAGAGTGGCTAAAATGGGTGTTATTATCCATTAGATATATTATAAGATGAAAGAAAGTTTTATTGGTAAAATAGTACGAACCCTAGCTACATCAGGCATTACCATTTTACTTGGAATAATTACTTCTATTATAATTGCTAGATCTTTAGGCCCTGCAGGAAAAGGTGCCTATGTTATCATTATTCAAACTATAAGTATCTTTATAGCCCTAGGTCAATTTGGTTTACCAGAGGTTTTGTTGCACCAGTTGGGTGCAAAAAATTGGAAACTGCAAGATTTTGCTGGGGTCAGCTTCTTGCTGCTCATAGTATCAACATTACTTATTGGTGCCATATTGTTGATTGTATATCCTATTTTATCTTCATCAATATTTAAAGATATAGATTTTCATCTCATAAAATTAACATTCTTAATGGTTCCCTTTAGCTTGGCGTTTATTTTTTACAATCGTTTGATTCAATTAAGGGGTCATATTGGTATATATAATCTTATGCGCATTTCTAATGCAGTCATTTCGTTGATTAGTCTTTTAGTATGGTTGCAATTTTGGCAAAATCAGATTCAAGCTGCATTGTTGGCCCTTATTTCATCCCAGGCGTTAGTAGCAGTTTTATCTATTTATCTATTTCGAAGAAATATCACTAAAGATAAATGGACGATTAAACTCAGATTACTATGGGAAGTAATCCGTAATGGAATGAAAGTTCAGTTTGGCATGGTAGTAGTTATATTAGGTGATAAATTAGGTATTTTTGTATTGAATATGTATATGGATTTATCAGCAGTAGGTTGGTTCTCTTTATCTATTGCAATTTCACATTTTCTTTTACTCTTTTCTATTTCTACACGTGATGTTTTACAGTCATGGATGACAGGAGAGGAGCACACATCAAAAGAAGTATTAGAAAAGACTACTTTATTGATCCGTAATTTAATTATACTATTACTAGGTGGATCATTAATACTGGCTATAGTTGGGCGCCCATTGATTAATATTGTTTACGGCATTGCATTTATTCCAGCATACACTCCTATGTTAGTATTATTAATTGGTATTATTGCACGAGGTTTAGGGCAAATATTTTCTAGTTATCTTGCATTGCAAAATTATTTAGGACTGCCTTCAATTTCTGCCTTTATTGGTGTAAGCATTAATTTATTGCTAGCATTATGGCTTGTCCCACAGAATGGAATAATAGGCGCTGCGATTGCAACCATGGCAGGACAATTAGTTTCTTTATTATTTTTAATGGTATGCTTCATTCGGATAACGGATTGTTCAATATTCGAATTCGTACCTGGTGTTGAAGATATTCGACATTCCATATTAGCTTTAAGAAAAATGATGTAATAAGGGAGTTTGTAATATGTATGATAAAATTAATATGGAGATTGTTGATTGTTATCAATGTTTATCTCCCAATGCAAAGTTATTGTTAAAAGATTCAGAAACACATTGTACAGTTGTCAAGTGTAATGTGTGTGGTGCTTACTATACACGTAAAAGATTACGTGAAGATGATATAAATCATTTGTATGAAAAGGATGAATGCTATGCAGAAAGGTGTGTTTCATCTTGGAGTGAGGAATGGTTGCCAAGCCATTACAATGAGCTTCAAGAGATAGAAAAATTAATGTCGATGAAAGGAAGGCTTCTTGATATAGGATGTGGTGGTGGTGCTTTTGTCTATGCTTCTCGTAAGAAAGGATGGGAATCATATGGTATAGATTTGTCAGAAACAGGTATCAATCGTGGTAGGCAGTTCTGGAACCTTGGTGAGAATATCATTATGTGTAAGAATGTATATTCCATGAACTCAGATAAACCATTTGATGTAATAACAACCTTTCATGTTTTTGAACATTTATATCAACCATCGAAATTTATAAATAAAATACATGATTTGCTATCTGATGAGGGTATGTTAGTGGTTGCAGTTCCAAACTTTGGATCAATTGATGTTCAAAAAGATCCATTGATTAAGAAATCATTTATGCATCTTCCATATCATGTAACTCATTTCACACCAAATAGTTTGAGTATGTTATTAAGAAATAATGGTCTTGAAGTGATTAGGAGAAAATTCTATCCATCAGAATGGATAATTAAACTTATAAAGCCATTCGTATATCCATTTAAAAAAAGAGAAATTAAGTCTAAGGAATATTCTGGGGAAAATGACTATCCACGAATCACTAAATTTATAAACAAAAATATATCAAGTAAAAAAAAGATTCTCAATATCCTAAGTAAGATTTCACCTGGAAGTTATATGGTGTTTTATGCAAAGAAAAGCCACTAATAATCTCTATGTTTTTATTATATTCATCATTAATTACTACGAATTCGTTCCTAAGTTTAATGATCTTCGTGACTTTTTAATAATTTAAAAGCATTATTATTTTATTCTCATAAATAGTAGTTGATATAAATGTTTATGAATAAAATATTAGATAAATTGGTTGGAAAATTTTTTTTGATGTTACAAAAAGTTTTCAACTATAAATGGACTAATACCGATTATGGAATAAAGGAAGCTATTATTTTTCCAAGGAATATAGATACTTTTAATAGATACTCTATTCTACTTCATCATTTAATAAAAAATAATAATCTCAATAAGAAAAATACACTATTAGAAATCGGTGCAGGTGGGCTTGGGATATTAAATTTTTTACGTAAAAGTAATTATGATGAATATTTTGATGTTACACTATTCGATTTAGATGAAAAAAGAATGCTTGTGGCAAATGGGGAAAATGTTGTCATAGGTGATAGTAATAACTTACCATTTAAAGATAATTCATTTGATTTTGTGATTTCTTTGGATTGCGAAGGGCTATTTGAAGAGCAATCTATTCATGAAATGAAAAGAGCAGCTAAAATAGGTGTAATAATCCATTTTCCTATTGATAGTGATGATGGTGTCTATTTAGGAACCCGTATGGATGCAGAATTTCAAAAACAACATGTTAGATTTTTTAATACCCCAGATGAATGGACGGCTTCAGCTTTAAAAAATAATTATCCAAGATTGGATAAAATAAAGAAAATCTTGCCAGGTGCAAATATTTGTGGGACCGAAAATGGGTATATCTGGGTAAGACACATGATAAATGCTCGTCGCCAAATTTTAGGCTATTTTTCTGGGTTATATTATTTGTTTTTATTAAAAAGAAAAAATTTTGTTAAACCTTATAGGGGTGCGATAATCTCATATAATAAAACTAAACAATAATAATGATATCAAATTATCCTTTGGATAGTAAATACAATATACCAATTCTTGCTTATCATCAAATTGTTAATAATAAATCTGATATTATTAATGATCCTTGGGGAATGGTCAGGGATTATACACTAAAAGAAGATTTTCACCAACAAATGAGATATTTATCCGAAAGTGGATTCTCATCAATATCCCCAGCCGATTTTTTATTTTATCAAAATTCCCCTGAAAAATACTCAGGTAAAAAAATTATGATTACTTTTGATGATGGACGATTAAATGTTTTAACAAATGCTTTAAAAATAATGAGTAAATATAGTTTCAAAGGTTCTGTTTATGTTGTTACTGGTTTAGTTAGTGGTAGACAAAAAGTATCTGGACATCCATTAATTACAAAAAATATGAATTGGGACCATTTAAATATTTTACTGAATGAAGGATGGACAATTGGGTCTCATACAAAAAATCATAAAAATTTGTCTTTAATTCCCAAAGATGAAATTATAATTGAATTATCAGATTCAAAGAGTATTATAGAGGATAAGTTGGGTTATTCTTGTGACCACTTTGCATACCCTGGTGGTTTTTATAGCTATTTATCACAAAGTATAGTACCAAAATATTATAAAACAGCAAGGCAGTGGCAGTGGCAAGGTATATATAATTGTCAAAATATTTTTACGGATCCATATCAGGTAACAGGTATGAATATATCTTACCATCTTTCGCAAAAAGAATTTGTAAGATTGGTTCATTCAAATAATCAAAAGTATTATTTCCAGTGGAATCGACTTAGAGTTGAAATTTTGAAAGCGCGAATTAATAAAAACACTTTTTTTGATTTTTTAAGGTTGGTCAGGAATGTATTTTTTCGTGTTGGAATCGAACTGCCTCATTTTTCTACTATCATTAATAAAATAAATAATAAAAATATTTATAATGGATAATAAAGTTCTACCTTTAGTTTATGTGGGTATTATTAATTATAATGGTTTAAAACATCTATCGTACTGTATTCCATCAGTTATTAAACTTGATTATAAACAGTTATTTATTTCTGTAATAGATAACGCATCAACTGATGAATCCATTGCTTTTTTAAATATAAATTTTCCTTTGATTAATGTTATAAAAAGTAATAAAAACAATGGTTATACTGGAGCTGCAAATAAAATCATTGAAGAAGCTGTTAAAAAGAAAGCCAAGTATACTTTAATAATAACAAATGATATGATTTTAGATAGCAGAATACTGACTTATTCTGTTAAGGTGGCTGAAAAATATCCTGAAGTAGCAATTATAGGTTATAAAATTTATGGTAAGTCTATATTCGAACCAATTAGTAGCTTCGAAAAAGCATCAGATAAATGGGTAAATTTAAAATATAGACAAGATGAAGGAATAGATGGAGCTGCAATGTTTGTTCAAACAGATATTGCCGATAAAATTGGAGGTTTTGATGATAAATATTTTATGTATGCTGAAGAAACTGATTTTCAATTTAGAATTAAAAAAGCCGGGTTTATTTTTATGCGCCTAAATCTACCTATATGGCATAATGCAGGTCAATCTGATGAAAAAACAAGTTGGTTTATTTCTTGGTTATCTATGCGTAATGAAATGAGATACGCTATAAAAAATTTTGGATTTAAAAAAGGATTGCTAACTTTCAAATCATTAGTAAATAGGTCTTGTAACCCATTTTTATCAAAAGAAATTCTAAGTCAAAGAATTATAAAGAGGTCAAGACCATCTAGTCTAATTGCAAACTTTATTGTTGTTTTAGCCGCTTTTTTTTGGAATGTGAAAAATTTAAGGAAAACAATATTGATAAGAAATAATGATAAAGACCTTATTGAAAAACTAAAAGTTAAATAATTATGACGAATCTTAATTTAAACTCTGCAAACTTCATTTATTAAAAGAGACTTAAGTGTTGAAAGATAAATCTATACTTGTTACTGGTGGAACGGGTTTTTTTGGTAAAAAATTCATTGAAAAAATACTGAACAATTATAAACCTCATAAAGTAATCGTTTTTAGTCGTGATGAACTAAAACAGTTTGTCTGCGTGTATGGATTAGCAATATTTTCTATTCCTAAAGGCCAGGCGTTGAGTTTCTCAATATTATACCATATTACACAATTTGTACCTATAACATGTATCGGATTAATTTATTTATTTTTCGAAATTTTTCATTTGCATCAATTAAGGGTTTAACTTATGAAAAACAAAAATAAGATTTTGATCGCTGGCGGAGCAGGGTACATTGGCGGTTATTTGACAGATATATTGAAAGAAGATTATCAAGTAACCGTTTATGATAATCTCATGTATGAAAAGAAATATTTAAAAGATATTCATTTTGTTAATGGTGATATTCGCGATAAAAAGAAAATAAAGAAAGTAGTTGATGAAAATGATGTAATAATTTGGTTGGCTGCAATTGTTGGTGATGGTGCTTGCAGTGTTGACACAAAACTCACAGAAGAAATAAATGAACATTCTGTCAAATGGTTGGTAGATCATTGTGATCGGAATAAAAAGATAATTTTTATGTCGACTTGTTCAATTTATGGGATTAACGATGGTGTCCTTAAGGAAGAAACAGAACCAAATCCTCTTTCTACATACGCTAAAACAAAACTTTCATCAGAACAATATATTGTAGATAATTTCCCCAATCATTTAGTTTTTAGACTTGGAACACTTTTTGGCATTGGTGATTGCTTTTCAAGGCCTAGGCTCGATCTAGTTGTCAATATTTTAACCAAAAGAGCAACAGAAAAGCTTCCATTGCATGTCTTCGGTGGTGAGCAATGGCGCCCCTTGATGCATGTAAAGGATGTGGGGCATGCTATTAAAAAAGCTCTTGAAGAAAAAATTGTTGGGCTTTATAATGTATCAATGAACAACTACAGAATGAGAGACCTGGCAATAGAAATAGCAAAAATAATACCCAATACAGAAATTGAATATCAGGATATTCCATCCGAAGATTTTAGAAATTATAAAGTAAATAATCAGAAATTTCTTAGTGTTTGTTCATGGCGACCGTCTCTGGCACTTGAATTTGGAATACGAGAAATTCAAACATTAATAAGTGAAAATAGAATAATTGACCCTGAAGACTTTACTTATTCAAACGCAAAATATACGAGGCATAAATATGTGTAAAATAATTGATGGTGGTATTGCTGTTGATGATAGGGGAAAGTTAACCTTTGTTAATGATTTTGATTTCAAAAATGTTAAGAGATTTTATATGGTGGAAAATCATACTGAAGGATTTATTAGAGCATGGCACGCACATAAAAAGGAAGGTAAATATGTTTTTGTTCCTAGTGGTAATATTCTCATTGGGTTAGTAAAAATTGACGATTGGGATAATCCTCAAAATAAAGATATAAATATATATATTTTATCTGCTGCAAAACCGCAGGTCCTTTACATACCACCAGGGTATGCTAATGGCTTTATGAATTTGGTTAAGGAAACAAAAGTTATTTTCTTTTCAACATCTACATTGAAAGAAAGTATGGGCGATGATATTAGATATGCGTGGGATAAATGGAATATTTGGGAAATAGAAAAAAGGTAAGAGGATAGTTAATGAAATCTATTTATAGGATTATTAAACGACTGCTACCTTTGAGTGTGAAACAGTTCTTCAAGGATATCCTATCCATTACGGCGCTGGAGCGCCGATTAGAAGAGATTGAAACCCTTATCCACATTTCAAAGGATGATCTGTCTGAACACGCGAAACTGCGCTGGCGTAACGCTGAGCCTGACACCAAACTCACTTGGCAACAAGAGTTGTCCGGTGATAACTTTATTGCGAAGGCTATCGAGTATGGTGTTTTTGGTTCTGAAAAAAATGTATTGGAAATTGGACCTGGGTATGGGCGGTTACTTTCAGCTAGCATGGGGAAGAATATTCCATTTGCCAGTTATACGGGGCTTGATATTTCATCTAAGAATGTGGCAAAGCTACGAGAGAAATTTCCATTTGCTCATTTCGAACACGGTGATGTCGAAAAGTTCCGCTTTCCCCGGCATTATGACTCGGTAATCTCTTCTCTTGTTTTCAAACATATATATCCTACATTCCAGAAAGCAATGACCAATATCTCTAGTTCGCTTTCAGAAGGTGCAGTCGTTACTATTGATCTGATCGAGGGTAATACAAAGCACTTCGTCTCGGGGCCTGATAAGCGGCACGATACATACATTGCTGAATACCAACGGGAAGAGATAGAGAAGATTTTACAGGTTGCAGGCCTAGAGTTTTCTTGTTTTGACGAAGTGTACCACGCACATGGGCATCGGCGATTGTTGTTTGTTGCTCGCAAACCACTTTCTTCTCATTAAATGATATGGAAAAGTTCTTACAAAAGGATAAGCAAATAATATGAAAATATATATTTTAGGTTCAACGGGTATGTTAGGTAGATATGTTTCAACATATTTAGAAAATAAAAATTTCAGTGTACATAAAATATGTAGAAAAGATATGGATCTTTCTTATATAAATGAATCTATATTGGAATCATTTTTAAATTTATATAAAGATGATATAGTCATCAATTGTGCCGGTACTATAAAACCGAGGGTTGATGAACTTGGCGTATTGAATGCGTTGTTAGTTAATTCTGTTGTTCCGTATAGATTGGCAAATATATGTGAAAAGAATAGAGCTAAAATGATTCATATTACAACCGATTGTGTGTTTACTGGCGGAAAAGGAAATTATACAGAAGAGGATGAACATGACGTTACTGATGTTTATGGTAGAACAAAATCATTGGGAGAGCCAGAAAATTGTACAATAATTAGAACATCTATAATAGGAGAAGAAATTGGTCAATCTCGTTCTTTAATAGAATGGATTAAATCTTGCAAGAACAAAAAAGTGAATGGCTTTTTGAATCATTATTGGAATGGTGTAACATGTTTGCAATTAGCAAAAATTATTAATGAAATGATTGAGAAAAATATTTGGTGGAATAGTGTTAGACATATATATTCAAATTCTGTAAATAAATATGAATTATTGACAATTATAAATGATATATATGAATTGAATGTAGAAATTAAAGATATTAATTATAGTACTAGTTGTGATAGGACGCTATCATCAATATATAATTTAGATTTTAATATTCCACATTTAGATATTCAAATAAAAGAATTGAAAAATTTTCAGTTAACTGCGTGAGAACATATCAAAACGGCAGCTATTTAAAAATTTAATAATGATTTAAGTAATAATAATTATTAGAAATATTTGGTATATAAAAATTCTACTTCGATAGTTTATAATCATTAGTGAAAGTTAGAATTTCCGCTTTCTGTTAAGAATAATTGATCAATAAAAAACATGATTATTCTTTTTCAACTATTACAATTTAGTTATTAAACAGTTCAAAAAATATTTTAAGTAAAGATTAATAAAATCTATATTTTTTTAATTTCATGAGTTCTATGCAAACCAAAGAATATTTTATTACTAAAGATTCGTCATCTCGAAAAGCAGTATTAATTTTTATTACTAAGATATTAACTACACTGATAAGTTTTATCGGTTTTTACTTTGTTGCAAATTATATGGGGCCGGAAGTTTTGGGTATTGTTGGTTTTGCTGGTGGGTTTATTGGCACATGTTCTTTATTAGTGGATCCAGGTCTTAATATTACTCACATAAAGCGTATTAGTGAGGGAAAAGATTTAGGAAAATGTAATGGAACATACTTTATGATGAAAGGTGTGTTGATAATTGTTACAGTCATTCTAATTTTTGTTGGAATTCAGATATATAAATACTTTTTTATAAATCAATTTGATAATTCAATTTATGAAGTTGTTTTATATATTACTCTTATAGGTGCCGTAGTAGGTTATATAACAAATGCTTTAAAAACGACATATTCATCATTATTACTGACAGCTAAGCAAGAAATACCTGAATATATGGGATTGATTTCTGTACCTATAAAAATAGGAACAGCTCTATCTGGTATGGGGGCAGTAGCGTTTGCTATTGCAAATACAATTGGTATGATAGTTACTTTTGGAACTTCTATTCATTTTTTTCGTGACATTCCAATTACATGGCCAACGCGCGAGTATAGGAGAGATTATATCACTTTTGCTAAACCTATAGCATTAGTTGAAATATCCAGAACTCTATCAATGCATGTTGATAAGATAATCCTTTTATTTTTTTGTGGAGCATTGCAGGTTGGATATCTTTATGCTGCCCAAAGAATTGCAAACTTACTTGGATTTATATCGATATCAATTAGACAGGTTTTTTTCCCATTAATCTCAAAAAGCTTTATTAATAAAAATGATATAAATAGTACATCTTATTTTTTAGATAAAGCGATTCTCCATCTAATTGTATTCCTTTTGCCCATTGTAATAATTATAGCAATTTTTTCTAAATATATAATATATACTATTGCAGGTGAGTATTTTTTCCCAGCCGCGGACGTTCTGGTCATCTTATGTATATGGGTTTTAATATCAGGAATAAATATACTTTTCCAAAATACTGTTGTCGCTGCGGGTTATAATTCTTTTTATGGAAAAGTAGGAATAACAACGGCAATAGTAGCGATAGTTGGGAATATTATTCTTGTGCCTGAATCAATCTATAGTATGAAACTCCCAGGATTGGGTGCTTCTGGTGCAGCGTTGAGTATATTGATTTCAGCATTTACCGGGACTTTAATGTTAGGAATTTTTCTAAAAATTAAACTTGGTTACAATTTAAATAAAAAGATTAAACTAGTGTTTCTATCTGGGGTGATTTTTGCAAGTGTATTATTTTGGCTAAAAAATTCATTGGAGGGTCAAAGTATTTTCGAATATTTTGCAATTATTGTTTTAGGAACCTCCGTTTATTTATTAGTTGCTTATTTAATTGGAGCTATTACAAAAGAGGATTTCGCACTTTATCATAAGCTGATAAACTTATCTTCTATGAAAAATTATATTACTTCTGAATTATGGAATAGTGATAGATCAAAAAGTAAGTAGAATGAAGAAACCATCAATTAATAAAATAAAAAAGAAGCCAAATATTTTGTTCCTTGCTAACTCTCTTTATGGTGGAGGAATACAGGAGTTTATATTCAATATCACAAAAAATATTAGCGTTGTGCAACCCGTAATATTAGCGCCGAGAGAACTTCACCAAGAAAGTTTTGATAGAAATACTCAGGTCAAAGTAGAAAGACAAACTATAAATAACTATACTATATTCAGTAGGTTTCTATACAAGGTTACAAATATTACTGGCTTCCAAAGTATTTATAGATCATTACAATATAAACCTTTTATCAAAGGTTTATTAAAATCTTATAATATAAAAATGATACACTGCAGTCATATTTACCTTGCGCCTTTAGCATACTTTATTTTTCGCAAATGGGGAATACCTTACATAGTTTACGCTTATGGAAAAGAATTTGTAATTAATAATGTTTGTAGATCTAATCCTCTAATGTATAGGATTATGAAAAACGTTCTGAATAATGCATCAGCTATTATATCGAATTGTGATTTTACATCAGGACTGATTAAACAATGGGGAATAGACAGCGGTAACATAATGAAAATTCCAAATGGTGTTGATCATGAATATTTTAACCCTAAAGAGATAAGTTATAATTCTCAATTTAGTCTTTTAGCTAATAAAAAAAATATAATTTTAACTGTTGGTAGGCTTATAGAGCGTAAAGGGCATGATACAGTAATTAGGGCATTAGCTCAGATAAGGCAAACTAATCCAAATATATTCTATGTTATAATAGGAGAAGGCCCACAAGAAAAATATTTAAAAATGTTGGCGAATCAATTGAATGTAGATGATATTATACTTTTTGCAGGAAGAGTTTCTAATAAAACATTATTAAAATATTATAGATCATGCACTTTTTTCATAATGTTAAGTAGAGTAATAGGTAGAAATCATGATGTAGAAGGAATGCCACTTGTTTATTTACAAGCAAGCGCATGTGCTAAGCCAACTATAGGAGGAAGAACTGGTGGGGTAGAGGAGGCAGTAATTAATAATATTACTGGTTATACAATTGATCCTGAAGATATACAAGAATGTGTTTTTGTGATGAATAAATTAATAAACGAGAAAAATATAGCAAGCAAGCTTGGGAAAAATGGAAGAGATTGGATTGAAAAAAAAATGAATTGGAAATTAGGCACGAGGCAGCTAGATCAGTTGATATCAATAATTATAATTAATTAATATTTCTAAAAAATATGACAAAAATTAATAAAAAAATATTAGTTACAGGCGGTAACGGGTTTATCGGAAGGAATTTAATTAATAATCTTAAGAAAACTGATGCGGAAATTCATAATCTTGGGAGACAAAAAATAAGTAATATTAGTGTTGATAATTATTTCTCCATAGATATAACAAGCAAAAGTGACTTTGATACACTTTCCGAATCGTATGATATAATTTATCATTGTGCTGGTAGTCCGAATGTGCCATACTCGGTTAGTAACCCTATAAATGATTTTGAAGTAAATGCATTGGGCGCTTTGAATATTTTGGAATATGCACGAAGGACGAGGTCAAAAAAATTTATTTTACTATCTACTGTATCTGTATATGGAAAACTTAATGATTTACCTTTAAATGAAACATCAATAAAAAAACCTATATCTCCATATGGCGCATCAAAATTATCTGCAGAAAATTATTGTCATGTATATAATAGTTGTTTTGGAATGGATACTCGTATTGCAAGAATCTACAATGTTTATGGTCCGGGATTGGGTCGGTTATTTATTGCAGATTTGATTAATAAAATTAAATCTGCAAATGGAGATATAGATATTATTGGTGACGGAAAGCAAATTAGAGATTATATTTATATAACAGATTTAATTAATGCACTTATAATTATTGCAAATAACGGATTATCTGGAAATGATTATGATATCTCTAGTGGTAGCCCCATTGAGTTATATCAGATAATAGAAATGGTTCTTAAAATAATGAATCAAAAAACAATTAACATAAATTATAGTAATGTAAGAGGCTTAGGTGATATTAAAGAATGGTATGGAGATCCAGAAAAGATTAGTAAACTAGGATTCAAACAAAAAGTTGATTTATATGATGGACTAAAGAAAACAATAAAATTTGATAAGATTTAAAATATGAAAACAGCATTGATAACAGGCATAACCGGACAAGATGGGGCTTATTTAGCACAATTATTGTTATCAAAAGGTTATAAAGTATATGGAACGTTTAGACGTATTAGTCAGCCTAATTTTGGTCGATTAAACTACCTAGGTATTACGAATAAAATTGTAATGGTGCCATTTGATTTACTTGATCAAAGTTCAATAATTGAAGCATTAAAATTAGCAAAACCTGATGAGATATATAATCTAGCGGCTCAAAGTTATGTTGGTGCATCTTTTGAGCAACCGATAGCTACAGGTGAAATAACCGGCATAGGAGTAACAAGAATACTTGATGCAGTAAGGTTACTTTGTCCAGAAGCTAAGTTTTATCAAGCATCAACCAGTGAAATGTTCGGTGATACTAAAGTAAAACCACAGAATGAAGAAACTGCATTTACTCCAAGTAGTCCATATGCAACTGCTAAGCTATATGCTCATCATTTGGTTATAAACTACCGTAAAGCATATAATCTTTTCGCTTGTTGTGGTATACTTTTCAATCATGAATCACCAATCAGAGGTATTGAGTTTGTAACAAGAAAAATAACATATAACTTGGCAAAAATAAAATTAGGATTATCAAAAAAGATTTATTTAGGCAATATAAAAGCAAAAAGAGATTGGGGATATGCAAAGGACTATGTTGAAGCGATGTGGCTTATGCTTCAAGCTGAATCTCCTGAAGAATATGTAATTGCAACAGGAAAAAACTATAGCGTTCAAGAGTTTGGCAAAAAATCTTTTAGTGTTTTAGGTCTTGATTTTAATGATTATGTAGAGGTAAAAGAAGAATTAGAAAGGCCAGTTGATGTTAGAAATTTGATAGGAGATCCTTCAAAAGCAATAAAAAATCTTGGATGGAATCCAAATAAGACATCAATAGATGATTTAATTAATATGATGGTAACATCTGACTATCATTTAGTAAAAAGGCAGAAGGAAAATATCTATATAAATGATATTGAATCAATTCAAGAATTTCCTCATTTTAAACAGTAGTACAAATTTAATTTGAAATATAAAATTATATTCATTCACTACGGTGGTGGTATAGGAGGTGCTTCCGTATCACTGGTACAATTAGTTTCTTCACTAAATAAATAATTGAAGAAAATTTTTTTATCAATTCACTTTGGTGGTAACATTGGTGGTGCGCCAGTGAGCTTGTTGCAAATGTTATCTGCTTTGGATCGTCACTATTTTGAACCACTTGTAGTATTTACTGAAAAGGGACCTATTTTAGATTTCGCCCGAAAACTGAATATTCCTGTCAAAGTTATTCCTATGCATAGTGTCTTTTTCTATAGTGCATATGTGCCCCTGCGTCTTCGAACTTTATGGTCATTTGTAAGATATTACCGGCAAACTATTAAGGAAGCCAAGAAACTCATCGAGTTTATAAAGCCCGATATAGTTCATCTGAATACAAGCGTATTGATTCCAGTCGCTATAGGAGTTAAAAAATTTGGAATTCCTATAATATGGCATATACGCGAAGCGCCTGGGCCGAATAAAATTATTCAAAAATGGCAAATAAGTATGATAAAGAAATTAGCAGATGGAATCATTGTCAATAGTAACTATGTCAAAGGTTTTTATAGTGGTGGACCTGCAATTCAAACCATTCATAATGCTGTTGACTTAGAGCTATTTAATATAGATGTAGTAAAAGCATTTAAAAATATCAGATCAGAATTTAGAATTACAAAAAATGCAACTGTAATTTGTATGATTGGAGCTGTGCAAAAAGTAAAAGGACATTTTTTATTAGTCGAAGCAGCAAAAAAAATAGTGCAGCATAGACCAAATAGTATATTTATGGTGATCGCTGGGGGTGTTGATGAAAAGTATATAAATAGCTGGAAGGGAAAAATAAAACGTTTCTTCGGACTCTCGCTTGATAACTTACAAAAAATGGAACGATTAATCTCTAAACTGAATTTGGAAAAGAATTTCATTATTACTGGGTATCGTAGAGATATTCCTGAATTATTAGCGGCCAGTGATATCACAGTTTTTTTGTCTCAAAAAGCTGAAGGGTTTGGTAGGCCATTGATTGAAGGTATGGCTATGTCAAAACCTATTGTAGCAACGAATATTGGACCTGCGAAGGAAATCTTGGGAGAAGGAACCGGTATTTTAGTCCCCGTAGGTGATATTAATAATACTGCCAAAGCTATAATTACATTGATAGATAGTCAGGTGGATCGAATTAAAATGGGTAAAAAAGGATTTACCAGAGTACAAAAAAAGTTTGCTTTAAAAAAGCATGTATCAGATTTAAAACATTTTATTGATACTGTATTAAAAATAATTAATAATTAATGTATGAAGTATAAAGTTTTACAAAATATTGAAATTGGTTTCATCTGGGCTATTGTTATTTATGCTATTTACTTTTTTAAAGTAATCGAATTTTATTTGCCAAAAATAATTGAACTTATTGAAAAAGTAATTTTTTGATTATTTCTTTTCCTAAACCTACAATACGTTTTATAAATTACAATATGCTGGAATTTCTGGCACCAGTAAGTATAATAATAATTGTATTTAGTATAATTACTGGAAATTTTTTATTACCTATTGGTATAATTGTTGCATGTGTAATATTATTTCAAATTATAAAAAAACCTATCAATGGATTAATTGTACTTCCATTTGTTAGTTATTTAATACCATCAACAACCAATATTTCGATGTTTTCACCAGGAATGGTCATTAGCATAATCACATTTTGTGTTGCACTTGTACATATTGTATATCATAAGAAAATTAATAAAATTTCTAATATATGGATTGTTATCTTTTTGATGGCAATAAACATGAGTTTTGTCCTTGCTAATTCTGATGGATCTTGGTTATTATTTTTGCATCTTATTCAAGGGATAGCTCCCTTTATACTTTTTTCCTTAATTGTTGATAATGAATCAGAAGCTAGACGTGTAATAACATTTTGGCTTCTCGCCTTTTCCATTTTTTGTTTTATACATTTGGGAAAAGCTTTTTTTACTGATGTTCAAACCCAAATAGTTCAACTAGAAGTAGGAAATTATGTAGTGCAATCTGGTCAGTCTACGCTTGTCAAGTTATCTTCTGTACGTAATCGATCATTGGGAGGATTTAACCCCAATGTGCTTGGCTGGGTTGGTACCTTATATCTTCCTTTAGCCCCAATTCTTGCATTAGGAAGTAAAAAGAAAGAAAAAATTATATGGTGGTTAGTGTTTTTCGTTATTGTTTTTCTTATGATTTTTACGCTCTCCCGCGCAGCTATGCTTGGTATGTTTCTCACATTTTTGTTATTATTATTCTATTTAAAGAATAAGATTGGAAAACAATTAATTGTAATTATTCTACCAATTTTAATAAGTAGTATTGCTTTATATTTTATATGGCAAATGGCTTCAAATGAAGGAGCAGTTGGTCGGTCCCGAACCGTTAGTATAGATTCCATACTCCCCGCTATCAAAGAAAGATGGCAAATCATAGTTTTTGCTTGGGAATATATATTTTCAGGACAACAAACTTCAGCTAGATTCTCAGGTGGTTCGCATAGTGGCTTCACGAAGGCGGCCCTTGAATTTGGACTTTCATATTTTTTATTATATTGTATTCCATTTATTTATATGATAATAAAAAGTGTGAAAGTTTCCAAATTTCATTTTAATCCAAATATTCAGCTATTTACTAAAGGATTATTAATTGCGGGCATAGTTGCAACAATTCAAGGAATATTTGGAATTACTTTGTTTTCATCTTTATATGCACAGGTTTTTTGGTTATTTATTGGATATTTATATGTTTCTTCTATGGAAATTGAACAGGCACAAAGAACAAATATATTGAGTCACTAAAACTATCGCAACTAATTGAATATTATTAGTAAAACTGTGAAAACAGACACTAGAGAAGTATTTATCGTAATTTGGATTTTATTCGTCCACATTCTTTATTTCTGGAATTTGTTCAAAGATTATGGGAATGAATTTAAAGGATGGTTCTCTTGGATATTTTAACTATTCGCATATGGGAGTTAATATTATTAGTATTAATACTAATTGCAGCATACGGAGCAGGGTCAATTTTTTTAAGAATTTTCAATTTTGATAAAAATAAAGAAGTAAAAGATGTATTTAGTCTATTATCGATTACTCTGGGATTAGGAGTATTAGCCTATTTAGTTCTCATGATTGGTCTTGTTGGTTTTTTGAATCAATGGGCATTATGGGTACTGGTCTTGGTTTATGCTTCAGTAGGCTTAAGAGATTTAAATGGAAAAAATTTGTCGTTTAATAATTTTATAAATATAAAAAACTTAGATCTCTTTAGCAGATTTCTAATTTTTTCATTTATATTTTTTGCAATTATTAATTTTATTGGAGCGATGGCACCGCCACTCGCTGTAGATGATATAAAATATCATTTTGCCATTCCAAAGCGGTACCTAACAATGGGTGAAATCAGCTATATCCCTGATTTTGCATGGTCAAATTTACCATTTACAATGGAGATGCTTTGGACATTAGCAATTGGAATTCATTCTGCTGAACTTGCGCAGTTATTAAATTGTTCTATTGGGATTTTAATTGTTTTTTGGATAATAAGCATTTGTAAAAAAACAAATTTAAATCTTCAAAATATTTTGATTTCAATTACCTTATTTTATAGTATTACAACTGTTTCTGAATTATCCCAAACTGGTATGGTTGAGCTCGGTTCGACCATCTTTTTCATTGCAGGCATTTATTTATTAATTGTGGAGCCAAATAATAATAAAAATTATACCCTCACAATTCTAGCTGGAGCTTTTTTCGGATTATTTTCTGCCACGAAAATTTTATTCATTTTTATGGCGGGTATAATAGTGTTTTTCTACGGCTTTAAACATTTCAAATATAATAATAGCTTAAATGATGGACTTAGAAAATCAGGCATTTTTGGAATCACTATTCTAGTTGTTAGTGGTGTATGGTACTTAAAGGCGTTTATAATGACTGGTAACCCCATATATCCTCTTCTAATTAATTATTTTGGTGGGATACCAGAAAATAAAGAGCTTCTTGGAGGAATAATTGAGCCAAGGGAATATTATCACACCAAACAATTTCCAAGAACATTATTAATGCTATTTCCTGATATATTAATAAATCCCAATAATCTAAGAGGGCATATTAGTCCGTTATTTGTGGCATTATTACCCTTTCTTTTTATAAAAAAAGAAGTCGTTAATATTCAATTAAACACTATTAGTAAAATTGCCTTATTATACTTTTTGTTTTGGATATTTTTATATCCTTTTATAAGAATTGGATTACCTTTATTTATTTTATTATCAATTCTCATTTCAACAGTTATAACGAATAATTTTTTCCAAAAGAAACCCCTAAATTTAATAATTAAAAGCTTACTGGTTTTATGGCTTATAAATAGCGTTTCTGCTCAGCTAAGATTAACGACAGGTAAACTACCTGTAGTTTTTGGGACTCAAGATCATAAACAATATTTGGTTGATGAAGGCTTAAGAGAGAAATATAAGTTTTATCATTATCCTGCTATAAACTTTATGAATGAAAATTTGCCAAAAGATTCAAAAGTTTTGTTATGGTCAAATGATGGTTATTATTTAGATAGGAATTATTTATATGCAATTGAATTTATTACACGGATGGCGAATGGAGATGATCTATTTGATTCAATAAACATTACAAAAGAATTGAAAAGATTTGGGATTACCCATGTCGCCATGACCGATAATTATTTAAGAAGACCTCTCAAAAAAATAATAGAGAAAAATGATAAAGCAAATATTATTTTTGCTGATAACCATATGAAAATCGGGATTTTAATAGACTGATCTTGATTATGAAAATAAATAATATTTTAGGAAAAATATGAAACTAATAATTCAAATTCCATGTTTTAACGAAGAAAATTATCTCCCCATAATTTTATCTGAACTTCCACGAAAAATTGAGGGTATTAAAAAAATAGAATGGCTAATTATTGATGATGGCAGTGAAGATAATACAATAAAAATTGCAGAAAGAAATGGCGTTGATCATATTATAAGACATAATAAAAACAAGGGTCTTGCCAACGCATTCAAATCAGGCATAGAGGCATGCATAAATTTCGGAGCAGATATTATTGTTAATACTGATGCTGATAATCAGTATCCATCAAAATATATAAAAGAACTTGTTCGCCCTATAATTGAAGGTAAAACAGATATTGTTATTGGTGATAGGAAAACTGACCAAATTGCCCATTTTTCATTTACAAAAAAGTTATTACAAAAATTTGGTAGCTGGGTTGTAAGAAAAGTATCAGGAACTGACATACCTGATGCGCCAAGTGGCTTTAGAGCTTATTCAAGAGAAGCAGCAATGCGTTTAAATATTTTAAGTGATTATACCTATACTATTGAAACAATCATTCAAGCAGGAAAAAAGAATTTAAAAATGATGCACGTATCTATTAAAACGAATCCAGATTTAAGAGAGTCGCGCCTTTTAAAAAATATTTTCCATTATGTTTTTAGGTCCGCTACAACAATTTTTAAAATATTTTTATTGTATGAACCACTTAAGTTTTTTTCAATTGTATCTTTACCATTCATTTTATTAGGGATTTCTTTGTGGATTCGGTTTTTAGTACTTATGTCATTGTTTGGTGCAATTAGAGGTGCATATATCCAATCAGTTGTTGTAGGTGGGATAGTGATATTAATAGGAGTTTTCCTATGGTGTCTTGGTCTTATAGCTGAGTCATTAGCTAAAAATAGAATATTAATAGAAGAACAGCTTTATTTATTAAAGAAAAATTCATCAATAACTTCAATAAAATAAATGTCAAAAGAAAAGCATGGCAATACACCTGTAAGGTATAACAAAGAGGGCTCAAAAAATTATATAGCTAAAGTATTATATAATAATTATAAAAAATCTCTTCATGACCTTATCCCAAAAAATGATATTAATAATATTTTAGAAATAGGATGTGGCAAAGGTGAAATACTTAATTTTTTAGATAGAAAGTTTGATTTTGAACTAATTGGTATAGATATTGAGAGAGAAATTGTAAAAGAAGCTTCTGATTTATACCCAAATCTTATTATTAGAGAAGAATCAGGGTTACAATCTTCATTTAAAACATCAAATTTTGATTTAGTTTTGGTTTTAGAAGTTTTAGAACATGTAAACGAATATAAAAAAATTATTTTAGAATCAAAAAGGGTATCAAAAAAATACTGCATTTTTTCTGTCCCCAGAGAGCCAATATGGCGAATATTAAATATTATAAGAGGATCTTATATTTCAGATTTTGGCAATACTCCAGGGCATATTAATCATTGGAGTTCCAAAGCATTTATGAAATTATTATCAAAGTATTTTGATATAGTTAATATTTGTACTCCATTACCTTGGACAATGGTATTATGTAAGAAAAATGGATAGTACAGTTAATAAAAAAACCAATTTAAAATCGATGAATTTGATTTTTAAATCAATAGGTTTTATTATTTTGTTAATACTCATTAATAGAATTGACATTAATAAATTAATGGACAATTTGTTTGGGTTAAAAATCGAATATTTATTACTAGCTGTTTTAATGACAATTCCTTTTTTTACAATTAAAATATCACGTTGGGTATTTATATTAAAAAAAGTGGGGATTAACTATTCTTTTTTTAATGCTGTAAAAACTTATGGAGCTGGACTATTTGCAGGCCAGGTTACTCCTGGGCAAATGGGTGAATTAATTAGATCTGTTTTTATGGCTCGACAGGGCTATGATTTAAGTTTAACAATAGGGACAGTTATTCTTGAAAGATTATTTGATTTGTTATTATTACTAATATTGGCGGTACCAGGGATTACAATTTTTCTTGATAAAGAAATCGGGTTTTATCTATACGGATCAATTATTCTTGTTCTTTCTTTTATTGTTGTTTACCTAATATGCAAAAAAATAAAAGCGATTGATTTTTTATTATCAAAGCCATTCTTTAATAAAATACTTTCAAAGATTAAAATTAATTTTGATTATTTAAAAAATATTATAACAGATAAACAGTCATTGGGTTTAGTGATCTCAATGACAATACTAGCATTTATAATTAATATAATTAGGTTTTATCTCCTAGCTATGGCACTAAGTATAGATATACCAATTGTGCATTTTATTTTTGGAATCGCTTTTGTTAGCATTATTGGACTCTTGCCAATATCTGTAGCTGGGATCGGCACTCGTGATGCAGCAATGGTATTATTCTTTTCAGCCTCAGGTCAATCTCCAGAGCAAGCTATAGCCTTTTCAATGTTAATATTAATTGTTGCATATGGTCTTAATATTATTTGGGGTTTCCCAGGCTGGTTATTAGAAAGCAAATAATTTTATAATGATATATATATTAGCTATTATTGATACTTTATTTCAGGCTGTTGGATTTAAAAAAAGACCTCCGGGACAAAGCAATGGTTTAATGTCTCCTTTTCTTGAAACCATTAGAATTGGTCATGCGAAAAAATGGATAAATGGTAATAAGGTACTAGATTGCGGTTGTGGAAGAGGAAGACTTCTTGATTTAATTGGATCAGATTATAATTATACTGGTATTGATTTAGATCCTGCACTAATTGATTACTTATCTAATAAATATCCAAAATCAAATTTTATTAAAGGTGATCTAAATAAAATATTAGAACTTGTTCCAGATGAAAAATATGACACGATTATTTTAGCAGCATTAATAGAACATGTATCACAACCTATTTCCTTAATTTTAAATCTAAGAAAATTATTGAAACCAAATGGTATAATAATAATTACTACTCCTAGTCCGAGTTTCGAAATGATTTATCACTATGGATCTAAGTTTGGAATTTTTGATAAACATGCAGATGAAGATCATGAAGATTTAATAAGCATAAAAAAACTTATTGGAATAATAAAAGAAAGCAAACTCTCATTACTAAAAAGCTATCGATTTCTTTTTGGTGCTAATCAAATTGTTGTTGGGAAAAAAACTGATTTTGAAAAATAAATTGCATTTTTATTATGACTTAATTATGTCTTTATGGATTATAATTGTAGCAATATTATACTTTTGTCAATATTTAATTTATTTTATTAAATAATAATTTTTGATGGGTAGTCTCATTCCTCTCCTTCTCGCAATTTTAATTATAATAATATGTCTTGCTTTAGGTAGGCATATTTTAAACTTAATTAAATGGCGCCCTCTAAGACAAATAGAATTATATACTTTATCATATCTACTTGGACACAACGTAATATGTTACATTATGTTTATTGTTGGTATTTCAGGAAACTTTAAACCATCTAATATTTGGATTATTCTATTTCTACTTTTACTTATAAGTTTTCCTATTTTGAAAACAAGCTTTCTTAAAAATATAATTAATTTTATCTATGAAAGTTTCAAGGTTTTTACTAATTCGAAAGATAATAATTATATTATTTTTATGTTATCCGCTTCAATTATAATTGTTATCATAATGAATTTTATAATTGCTTTTGCTCCTCCTACAGATGCTGATAGTTTGAGTTATCATCTAGCTATACCAAATTACTTTATTCATTTTCAAAAAATTATTTTTCAACCATTTTATATGAGTTGGGGAATGCCACTTCATTATGAAATGTTAAATACATTGGGATTGCTTATTGGTTATGACATCTTTCCTCAAATTATTAATTGGTTAATGGGGATTATTTCTGCTATTACGTTATATATATTAACATCTGAAATATTTTCAAAAAAAGTGGGTTTATTTGCAGCGGTTTTTTACTATTTAACTCCCAAAATTATTTTCTTATCAAGCACTTCAAAACCTGATTTAAGTTTATTTGCTTACATTTTTTTATCAATTTATTACACGATTTTATGGTCAAGGAAAAAAGAAAATAAAGCTCTCTGGCTATCAGCTATATTTACAGGTTTAGCATTAGCTAGTAAATATCAAGGTGTTCATTGGGCTTTGTCTATTGGACTATTAATAATTATTCTACATCTTCAAGATTTAAAAAACTTGAGGATTAAAATATTTAAAACTCTTATTATTTATGGTTTAATTTCATTGCTAATTGCTTCTCCATGGTATCTAAGAAATTTTATAATAACTGGTGATCCTATTTGGCCATTTGGCTTCTCATTTTTTGATTCTCAATATTGGACTCAAGCTTTACAAAATAAATTTTCATCTTGGCAGCAAGGTGAAGGTGAATCATTACAGCATTATTTGATGGGTATTTGGAACTTAACTTTACACCAATCATCATGGTTTGGTGGCTTAAGAATTCCTTATTTGCCAATTCAACTAACATTAATTCCAGGACTATTATTTTATTGGCCAAGATTAAAGTATGACCAAAAAATATTTATTAAATATTTATCAATACCAATTATTGTTTATTACACATTATGGTTTACAAATTACCAGCAGTCTAGATATATACTTCCTGTAATGTCATTATTATTAATTCCTTCATCCTATATTTTTTGGGAATTAATAAAGCTGAAAATTTCAAAATTTTTGGCAACGGCTTTAATTATTATTGTATTATTTTTTTCTATCTCTTATAGTTTTATCTATAATAAAGAATCTTTTGCAGTAGTAAGCGGAATTGAAACCAAGAACGAATATTTAGAAAAAAGAGTAAGCTATTTTATAGATATTCAATGGATGAATAATAATATCAAAAGAGATTCAAAAATACTATTTTGTCATTTAAAACCATTCTATTTAAAACATGATTATATGATATTAGCGCCTAATATTTTTCTTGAAAACATAAATAAAATGCATGAAAATGAATTTCATGATTTTTTAAAGAAAGAAAAAATAACACATATTTTTTTACCTTTGGAAATACTTGATGATTCTGAATTTTCAAAATTTAAAATATTGATGGATTCTGCTTTATCTCAAAAAAATATTTCAGAAATTTATTTTAATGATAAAAGTATGCTGATAAAAAGTAGAACCCTTGGAACTTATAAGAATGTACCACTATCTATTTATATTGTGAACTGATGAGTGGTAAGTAAAATTATTATTTACTAATTAACATAGAGGTAATTTTGAGTAATCTATTTCACTGCTCTAAAAAAGATGTATTTGAAGCAAATATCGAAATTCATAGCCTAGGTTTGGTATTTCAAAATTTTGGTAATGTCAGTGGGCGGAATGAATCAAATTGTTTAATAAAACCAAGTGGAATAAAAATCGAGAAATTTAAAGAAAATGATGTGGTTGATATTCAATTAGATAGTGGGATTAGTTCAGGCCCTCTGAACCCTTCATCTGATACACCAACACACTTAGTAATATATAATAATTTTGAAAATGTTGGAGGTATTTGTCATACACATTCTCTGTATGCAACTGCATGGGCCCAAGCTGGAGAATCAATACCTTGCCTAGGCACCACACACGCAGATAGTTGGAATGGAGACATACCAATCACCCGTGATCTTACAGATGATGAAATAAGTGGAAATTATGAAGAAGAAACTGGCAAAGTAATTATTGAAAAACTTGATGTATTGAACTTGAGTCCTTTTGATTGTCCTGGCATTATTGTTGCAAATCATGGGTCTTTCACATGGGGAAAAACTGTCAAAGATGCAGTAAACAATGCCGAGCTACTTGAATATATGGCTCACCTAGCATGGTTATCATTATCTATAAATCCTGATGCAAAATCAATTTCAAATTCTTTGCTCAATAAACATTTTTCAAGAAAACATGGCTCAAATGCCTATTATGGACAAAATTTAGATTGACTAGTATATTAAATCCGGCGCTTGAAGTACGTTATAAATATTTAATATATAAATTTCGTTTTTTGAGTTTATACATAGTTTTTGGATTATCATCTATAATAATTGAATTTATAATTCGAGGTTATTTAATTAGTTCAGGTTTTGATCAAACAATAACAACATTATTCGCAATTTTTTGTGGGATTTTGTTTGCTTTCTGGGCAAATGTAAAGTTTAATTTTAAGATTCCAGAATCAAGAAGAAATAGGGCGCTTATTTATTTTATTTTAATATCTATTTTTTCCGGCTTATTGCAGTGGCTGTTTAATAAACTTCTATTAGCCAATTATTACAGTTACGAATTGAATCGAATAATTATTTCTGGTATGGTTTTTATTATAGCTTACGCCCTTCATCGTAAATATACATTTCGTGATTTCAAAAAAGTTGGAGTTGCGATTTATGCTAATGGGGTAGAAGATCTTAAGCAAATCCATTATAGAATAGGTTATTATCCTGATTTTATACATGTAGACGTTGTTGATAAGTCTATGAGTAATAATGCTGAAGAGGTAAAAACTTATCGCCTGGAAACTATAAAAGCCTATTGGCCAAAAACTCAGGTCCAAACTCATATAATGTCTTATAATCCATCAAAATGGTTTGAACAAGTTTTGCCATATTCTGATGTGGTCTACATTCATGCTGAATGTAAAAACAATATAGAATCATTAATTGAAAAAATAAAAAAATCGGGTAAAAAGGCTGGCGTAGCATTAACAATGGCTACTGAAATTCAAACAGTTTCAGATTTACTAAAAATAGCTGATTATATATTATTATTAACAATACCAAACCCAGGAAGCTCTGGACAAAAATTTGATATCAAAGGTCTAGAAAAGATAAAACAAATAAATAACTTATCTTTTAGAAATCAGTTTGTTTTATGTATAGATGGTGGGGTCGATGAAAATATTATTTCTATGTTAGAAGCTGAGAATGTAGTATCGGGCTCATCTGTACTTAATAGCACTGACCCAAAACGTCAAATTATGCACCTGCAAACTGTTGGTCGGTACGAAAGTAAATGAATCCGGAAAAAATAAAGCATAGAATTAAAATACAACTTTTTGAAAAGCTTAGAGAAATTAATGAAATTATTTCAGTAACCTTAGTTGGGTCATTTATTAATCAAAAAGATTTAGTAGGCATAAGCGACATTGACACTATTGTAATATGTAATTCTCTTAATAAAAAACTATTTAGTGATTGTATTGATAAAATTAAGAGCATTGATTTGAAAGAATGTGGATTGGATGATTATGCTCTAAAAATCAATTCAACTTTTGGGCCTTTAAAATTTGATAAACCAAAATTAGCAGTTATTCATCTTATGATTTATGATATAGATTTACATAGACAGCATGTTATTGCTAGCCCTTTCACGTGCTTTGATTGGGAACGTAGCAATATTGTAAACGGTCTTTCTTTAAAAAAAATATTTCCAACTGGCACACTACAATTAAGAGACTTTTTAGAAGTTCGACGTAGTATAGAAAATTATATTGATGATTTAAAAAATAATGTTATTAGTTATCGAGAATATAATTTTGATCATAATAATGTAATTCAAATAAAGAAAAACAAATCTTTGGATCAGAGGCATCGTGGTGAATATGTTTATCATATTATTAGAAACTTAGTAACTAATTATTTAAAACTGTGTAATAGAACTAATGAAAGCTATACAAATAACAAAATTAAAGATACAGTAATAAAATTATTACCAGAAAATTCTGAAAAGCATAAAAGATTTTTTGATATTATTTCAAAAATAAAACATGAAAGAAAACAGAACTTTCCTGAAGGAACTGTAAAGTGGGCTAAATTATTTATTCAAAAATTTCAACAAAGTATTATATCTGAATGGTCAGAAGCTGTACCTATATATTTTATTCGGCATTATAAAACAAAATTAAATGATGGAACATTCCTTGGGCAGGGAAGAGATCCCGGGATAAATATTTCAGATATTATAAAAATAAATAAAATGTCAGCAACCAAAGTTTATACCAGTCCTTTGCTTAGGTGTTTGGAGACATCTAAAATATTTTGTAAGGATATTGATACAACAATTGATGAACGCCTTAAAGAATTTGATTATGGGAGAGCAGAGGGACTTTCTTTTGAAGAATTTATTGAAAAATATCCTGAAATTCATAAATCTTGGTTGAATAACCAAGATCCAAAATTTCCTTCTGGTGAAAATACGTCTGATGTATATAACCGACTAAATTCATTTCTAATAGATTTAAAAGAAAAAATTAATAAAAAGACTGATGCAATATGTGTAATTACTCATAATGGTATTTTGCGCTGTTTACTTGGCAGTGCTTTTGGTTTGGATATGAATGAATGGCATAAACTTATAATCCCTCATGGAATACCTCTTGAATTTCTATATTGGCGTGATAATTATTATCCTAATATTCCTAGAAATTCGTGGTCTAAAATTTTACAAAACATTGGTTATGGCATATCATGAGGCTAGGGATATTTTTATTACCAAATAATGAATTTAAACGTCAAATAACAAAATGGAAAAAACGAATTGAAGAAAAAATACCTAATCAACCCTATACTGCGCATCCACCACATTTAACACTCATTACTTTAGACGTCGGAGATAAAGAAAAAAGCATTGCTGCAATTTCATCTTTGTCCAAATCTATTAATTCATTCCAATTAATAATCGATAAAACAGATATATTTTGGAATGATATGGTTACTAATGGACATACTCTATTTTATGGTATAGAAAAGAACAAATCTTTATTTACACTGCAAAAAATGGTTGCCGATTCTCTTTTAGAGTTTAAAAACAATAATCCCAAAATGAATTTTAATACAGAAAATGAAGAATTTCGGAAAAGCTACAATAAGTATGGCTTCCCTTTTATTGGGGATCATTGGATTCCTCATTTTTCTATATCTTCCATCCACTCACAATCGACACATTCTATTATAGATGAATTTTTATCATTAGATATAAGATTTAGTTTTATAATAGATAAGATTACGATCTGGGAGATTAATTCTAATCAACACAAAAAATTAAAAGAATTAAGTTTACTATGAATAGAGTAAACTTAATTCCAATGGCTGGAGAGGGGCAGAGATTTATTAATTCTGGTTACAAAACACCAAAACCTTTAATTGATATTGATGGAGTGCCTATGGTTGTACATGCGGCTAAAAGCCTACCAAAAGCTGATAAATGGATTTTTATCTGTAGAAAACAACATATCGCTGAAAAAAACATTGATTATATACTCACTAATTATTTTCCCAATGCTATTGTGTTATCTGTAGATTACTTAACCAATGGACAAGCCAGTACGTGTTTATTAGCAAGGGAATATCTTGAATTTGATGATCAATTAACCATAGGTGCCTGCGATAACTCGATGGTATATGATAAAGATAAATTTGGAGAATCAATGAGGGATAATGATGCTCTAATTTGGACCTTTCGTAATAATCATACAGTTCTTCAGTGCCCAGAAATGTATGGATGGGTTAATATCAATGAGTCAGGGAAGGCCACAGGCGTTTCCTGCAAAATACCTATTAGCAATAATCCATTAAATGACCATGCTATAGTTGGCGCATTTAGCTTTAAAAAAGCAGAATTATTTTTTAAATACACAGATAAGATGATGAAGAAGAACAGAAAAATTAATAATGAGTTTTATTTAGATATTGTTTTGGATGAGCTAATCATCGATAAATATAATGTTCATCCATTTGAAGTCAGTAAATATACTTGTTGGGGGACACCGGAAGATCTAGAAAAATATAAAGAATTAAAACATGAGTAAATTTGGCCTGATTGGAAATATTGCAATATTTCAAACTTTTGTTTCCAATTTCATTTCCAAAATGAATCCTGCAGTAATTCATAATATTGGAAAATATTTTGCAATCAAAAAAGTTTTTTATTTATCAGCAATAGAGCAAACCAAGGGAGATTATTATGAATTCGGAGTTTTTAAAGGATCATCTTTCACTCATGCAATAAGATGTTCAAAATCCAATGAAAAATTTGATTCTAGTTTGTCAAGTATAAAATTCTATGGGTTTGATTCCTTTTCAGGATTTGGTGATCTAAAAGAATCAGAAAAGCATAGCTTTTATACAGATATAAACTTTAAGACTGATTATAAAAAAGTTTATAGTAGAGTTAATAAAATAATAAAACCAGATAGGTTTGATTTAGTTGATGGATTTTTTGAAGATACATTAGTTTCAAGATCAAAATCAGATTTTGCAAGAATAATATTTATTGATAGCGATACTTTTTCTAGCGCTTGGTTAGCGCTCAATTTTGTCTTACCAATCATCCAAAAGGGGACAATAATTATTCTTGACGATTATTTTTCATATAAAGGGTCAAAGGAAAAAGGAGTTTGCGGAGCTTTCAAAAAATTTATTATTGATAACGATATTTCTAATCGAACAATTTTCTTTTATGGTATGGGCGGAGTTGTAAAAATAATAATCTAGGATCATTATTTATTTTAATTTTGTGTTAATTTGTAGAAAAAATCCCATTTCATATTCAATTTGGTTGATGCCACAAGGAAAAAATAAAAAGTTTCTTAAAAATAAAATTGATTATCTAAGTAAAAATTTTGGTGGCCCCTCATTTAGTCCTCACGTTACTCTTATTGGAAGTTTTTTAGGTGAGCAGAAAGATCTGATAGAGAAAACTAAACAAATATCGGAAAAAATTAAAGCTTTTGAAATTTACTTTTATAAGCTATGTAGCCTAGATAAATTTTTTCAATCGCTATTTTTAGATGTTAAGCTAAATAGGGAATTAGTTAATGCTAGAAATTATGCTTCTCATAAATTGGGATGTAGTAATGATAACTACGAACCGCATCTAAGTTTGGCCTATGGTGAATATAGTAAAAAAGTAAAAGATAAAATGATTTCAACAATTGATAAGTTTCCCCAAAGATTTTTTGTGGATAAAATATTTTTAGCCCATAATAATGAAATTAACCTTAGGTGGAAAATCATTAAGGATTTTCCTTTAATAAAATAAACTTAAAAACACCCAAACTATCTATCATCTTCCCTTGTTATAATGAATCTCGTAGCATACCTCAGTTAATTAAAAGGATAGAAGCAACACATTTTAATGAACTTGAAATTATATTTATTAACAATGGTTCCACTGATGATACTGCAACCATTCTTTCAGAATACCTTAGAAATAATAATTCGTTATTTAAATTAGTTAATATCAAAAAAAATATAGGCTACGGGCATGGAATTATGGAAGGGATAAAGGAATCAAGGGGAGATATTATTGCTTGGACCCATGCTGATTTGCAAACAGATCCCATTGATGTAATCAATGCTTATACATCTTTTGCAAAACTTAAGCAAAATAATAATTATGTTTTGAAAGGGAGAAGAATTGGCAGGAATCTTTTTGATGAATTATTCACTTTTGGAATGGGGTTTTTATCATCATTCATAATGGGAGTAAAACTTTCCGATATTAATGCACAACCAAAAATGTTTAACCGTACTTTTTTAAATAACCTAACCAATGCGCCAAATGATTTTTCTTTAGATTTATTTTTTTTATATCAAGCAAAAATAAATGGTTATAAAATAATTGAACATCCTGTACATTTTGGCAAAAGAATTCACGGAGATGCTAAAGGTGGAGGCACCTTAATAGGGAAATGGAATTTAATTAAAAGAACTTGGATTTATATGATTGATCTAAAGAAAAAAATGGATAAATAAATTTGGAAATAATTATTCATAGAATTAATACTATAGATGAATTAAATAAAATTGAATCAAAATTTGGGACTGAAATAGATATAAGAGCCTGGGGAAGCAACCTTATAATAAATCATGAACCCTTTCAAGATGGTGAAAAGCTAATAGATTACCTTGATGAATATTCTCATGGCACACTTGTTTTAAATATTAAAGAGGCAGGAATAGAAGATGAAGTTTTACGTTTGGTTAGAGAGAGATCACATTTAAAAAGCTATTTTTTGTTGGATGTTGAATTCCCTTACTTATATAGCGCTTCAAATAATGGAGAAAAAAATATAGCAGTCCGATTTTCTGAAGTAGAGAGCATTAGGATAGCAGAAAGATTTGTTGGCGCTGTTGATTGGGTATGGATAGATACAAATACGATTTTTCCTGTAGATGAATCAAATAAAGATACACTCGATCAGTTTAAAAAATGTCTTGTCTGTCCAGAACGATGGGGTAGAAGTAAAGATATATTTGATTATAGAAGAAGAATGGATTTAATAAACTTTAAATTAGATGCCGTAATGACCTCACTGGAATACTTTCCTTTGTGGAATAATTAATAATTATCACAACCGATTTAATATAAAATATTTTTTTTGATCAATTGATTTTATCAAAAAATGAAAATTAAACTTAACTGGGCTTTAGTATTATTATTTATTTGTTATTGGAACTATGGATTTTATGGATCTGTTCTAACTCAGAATGTTAGCGTAATAGTTTTCGCCCTATCGACAATTATTATGGCCGTTTTAATTTCATTTTTTGCATGGCTTGGGCTCACTAACAATAAAAAGTTTATTGATTATTTTACATTTGATTGGGAAAATATTATTATTCTTTTTTCATATTTAGTAATAATGGCTCCGCTCTCCATAGTGCAATTAATTGCGTACCCTAAATATGATTCGCTTTTGCATTCAGCATCTTCAAAAATGCACTCTCTTATAATATCAAATAAACTTTATAGTTTTTTCCCAAATATTGGCCATATTAAATATAAAAATCTTTTATTCAGTATTGATTTGTTAATTGTGATTTCAATCATTCTTTTTTCAGTAGTTATTTATAAAATAAGTAAAAAAACCCCCTTCATTGCTATAATTATTATTGCTCTATCATTTGTAGCATTACGAACTATTATATTTTCACTAGGCGGCTTTGGATCTAGTCAACCATCTTTTAGACTTTTTCCTATATGGCTTTCTAGTTCATTGTTAATGATGTCGAATTTATCATTTAAACTGCCAGGCTTCTTGGCTTTACTCATATCTATGTGCTTCATTTATAAATCATTAATTAAGAAGACAAATTTTCTGTATGCATGGCTTTCTGGGTTAGCAATTGGAACAATTCCGATTTTATGGTATTCTGGAGTCATCGTTGAGCCATCTATTTGGGCAGCAGTAATATTTATTCCATTATTAATAAAAATTAATTTTGAAAATCATGCTAATGAATTCAATTTTTTCAGATGGCTAATTATTATTATTATAGGATTGCTTTTAAGGCAATCTATTATTGTTGTTTTTATACCCTTTTTCCTAATAATGATAAAATATAAAAATCAGTCAGTAACATTTATTAAACATAATATATTATATATATTATTAATTCTAATGGTGTGGCTACCTTTTTTTATTTTTTCTTTGTCGCAAGGTACAGGATCAACGGAATTTATAAAAGAGGGTAATGGTGTTTATGTATTTGTCTCAAATATATATTCAAGACTGGTTTCAGGATTAGCAATAAAAGTATTTTTGCGCGATATAGGCATTTACTTAGCAGTGTTTTTCTTCTTTGCTTTTATTCCTATGCATAAAAAAGAACTTTCAAATATTTTGATAAATCTTTTTTCGTTCTTAGGGTTTTTATTTTTATTTATGTCTTTACCAAATTATGGAGAAGATGCGGCATCAAGGTATCAAGCAGAGTATATAGTTCCGTTTATTCTATTAGGTTATTATCGTTTAAGTATATTTATTAATAAACTTATTAATTACTCATATTTATTACTCATTATCCCCATATTAATTATATTAATCAATATTCAATATTTTTATAATAATTATAACTATGAAAATGTAGATCACAATAAATCTAATTCAATTCATTTTGGTGCAGTTTACTCTTGCGATATTTTTGATTATAAACCTGTATATAATTATCTTAAAAAAAGAAATATTTACGATAAAACTATTTTTATAGGAAGTAAAAATAAAAGCTTCTCTAATATCTTGGCTAATTACAATATAAAAGATATAGAAAAATTAAAAATCATTGAAAATTTACTTGAGTATGATCCACAAGGCCTTTCTATTAATAGTATTAGTAAATCAATAGGAGTTGACTATGTCGTTGTTGAAAATGCTTATATATTTAGAGAAAATCAAGCATATGACAATTCATTTTTAGGGTCAGATAGTATTAACGGATTGGAATATCATATTAAGCTTTTAAATATAGGATGTAAAAAGGACACAACATTTATTAATGATAGACTTAAGTCTGAAATCACTATTTATAAACTTTAATCAAATTAGGTATTTTGACAAAAGTATTGCCCGGCCGTTTTAACAGTATAATTATCATTTATGGGCCTCCATGGAATCAGCCTGCTAAGCTTAGTAAGCATCATTTCGCAAGCCTTTGGTCTAGAGATAAAAAAGTACTTTATATTGAAGCTCCCACAAATCCCTTATCTTTTTTTACAAGAAAAGCTGAAGCAGTTTCATTATGGAAAAGATATAGAGCTGGTGTAAAAAAAATATCTAATAATCTTTGGATTACTACATTTTTTTATTTATTGCCATTTAGGGGAAGCCGTTTTCTTTTTGGTGCAAAATGGATTAATAGAGTTAATCAATATTTTGTTAAAAAAAGATTAAAAAAACAAATTTCAGATCTCGGACTTCAAAACCCAATTTTATTGGTTGGTAGTGCACATATACTACCAATACTAGATGAATTTAATGCTTCAAAGATAATTTATCATTGTAGTGACGATTATACTTTAGTCCCATCTTTCCCTCAAACATTTAAAGCAATTGAGGAAGCATTGATTAAAAAATGCGATTTAGTAGTTACTACAGCAGATGAGTTAATGAAGGCAAAAAAACACTTAAATTTTAATATTGTCTCAATACCCAATGGGGTAGATATTAATCATTTTGCACAAACTCAAAATGAAAATATTATTATTGCTAAAGATATAGATAAACTTTCAAATCCAGTTATTGGTTATATAGGCACTATTTTTAGATGGATTGACCAAGACTGGATTGAATATACTGCGAACGAAAATAAAGATTTCAATTTTGTATTTATAGGGCCAATTACTACAGATATATCTAAACTTTCTAATTTAAGTAATATCCATTTTCTTGGGCCTAAACCATATAGCGATTTACCCAGCTATCTAAAAGGATTTTCTGTTGCGACAATTCCCTTTGTTATTGATGGAGTAACCTTAAAAGCTAGTCCCATTAAGTTTTACGAATATTTAGCCTCTGGAATACCAATAGTTTCAACTAAAATTCCTGATTTACAAAGATTCAATAAGTTTGTGTCTTTAGTTGATAATAAAGAAGATTTTAGCAGTGAGATAAACAAAGCACTTGCAGATAATAATAAAGCTAAAAAAATAAGAATGGAGATTGCCAAAGATTACAGCTGGGAAAGCAGATTTAATCAATTGGACAATTATATAAATGAAATGATTGAAGAATGAGAATAGGCATTGATGCAATAAATATTCGTACGGGAGGAGGCCTTAATCATTTGAAAGAAATCCTTTTAAATCTTGATCCAGTTGCTTTAAATATTGAAAAGGTAATTATTTGGGCAACCAAGCCTACATTAGATAATCTTTTTAACTCTACTTGGATAAAGAAAATAGATGTTGAGCATATAGCTTCTTCTTGGGGAAGTTTATTATGGTGGAATTTAAAAACGCTGGAAAAAGAGTTAATAACCGAACAATGTGAAGTTTTATTTGTTCCTGGAGGCACATATATTGGGAAGTTTCGACCTTATATTACAATGGTTCAAAACTTATTGCCATTTGACAAAATTGAAAGAAAAAAGTATAAATATTCAAAAGACTATTTTAGATATTTATTGTTAGAGTTTTTACAAGCGTACACTTTTAGAAGAGCAAATGGTGTGATTTTTTTATCTAATCACTCTCAAAAAATAATTATGAATGAATATTTTTCTTCTAAAGAAATAAAGACACAGGTTATATATCATGGCGTTGATGATTCCTATTTTAACATTAATAGAAACCAAAAATTGATTTCTATTAATAGGTTACCTTTAAGGCTACTTTATGTATCAATTATTAATTATTACAAAAATCAAATAAATGTTGTCAAAGCACTGGAAATATTAATTAATAAAAATTACGATATTAAGTTAGAGCTTATTGGTCCAGCCTATTCTCCTGCTTTAAAAGATTTACAAAATTTTATTGATAATAATAATATGAAAAATAGAGTTACTTATAAAGGGCCATTAAATAAGGATTCGCTAATAGAAAATTATAATAATTCAGATATATTTGTTTTTGCTTCAAGCTGTGAATCTTTTGGGATGATTCTTTTGGAAGCCATGGCCTCAGGATTGCCAATTGCCTGTTCGAATAAAACCGCAATGCCGGAGATACTTGGAGAAAATGGTGAATATTTTAATCCAGATGATCCTATTTCAATTAGTTTGGCTATAGAATCAATTTTAAATGATAAGGGCAAATCAAAAAATTATTCCTATCAATCAATTAAAAGAGCAGAGAAATTCACATGGAAAAAATGTTCCACAGAGACTTTTAAATTTATTAGTTCCTTGGGAAAAGAAAGGATAAATGTAAAATGAAACAAATTATTCAAAACTTAAACTCTAAAGCAGGTATAGAATTTGCGGATTTCCCAAAACCTATTATAAAACCTGGATATTTAATAATAAAAACAGAAAAAAGTTTAGTTTCATTAGGTACAGAACGCATGCTGGTAGAATTTGGGAATGCAAATTTGTTAGAGAAAGCAAGACAAAAGCCAGATCAAGTCAAACAAGTTATCAATAAAATCAAAACAGATGGATTGACCTCAACACTAGAAACTATCCGAACAAAGCTTGAACAATCCATTCCATTAGGTTATTGCAACTATGGAATCGTCTTAGAAAGTGGAGTAGATGAATTTAAAGTTGGTGATCGTGTAGCATCTAATGGCCCACATGCTGAAATTGTACGGGTTCCAGAAAAATTAGCAGTTAAGGTTCCTGATAATATCTCCGGAGAGGAAGCTGTATTTACTGTCATCGGCTCCATTGGTTTGCAAGGAATTAGATTAATAAAACCAACCTATGCTGAAACAATAGTTGTAGTTGGATTAGGGTTGGTGGGTTTTATTACTGCTCAATTGTTAAAAGCTAGTGGGATAAATGTAATTTGTTTAGATATTGATGAAAAGAAATGTGATTTAGCAAAATCTATGGATATTAAATATTACAATTCTTCGCTTGTTGATCCAGTAAAATCTATTCTTAATATAACAAATGGTATAGGTGCAGATGGTGTTATTATAACTGCCGCAACAAAATCTAATGATGTTATCTCACAAGTTGCCCAAATGACAAGAAAACAAGGTCGGATTATTTTAGTAGGTGTCGTAGGATTAAACATTGATAGATCTGATTTTTATGAAAAAGAATTAACGTTTCAAGTGTCCTGTAGCTATGGACCAGGGCGATATGATGAAAGCTATGAACAAAAAGGAATTGATTATCCTTTACCATATGTTCGGTGGACAGAAAAACGAAATTTTGAGGCAATTTTAACATCAATTAGTAATGGTAGTTTAAATGTAAAAGATTTAATTACTGAAAAAGTTCAATTCAAAGATGCACACAAAATATATAACAATATTGGCAAAGGAGATTCCGTAGCATCTATACTTCTATATTCAAAAAAAAATAGCGGTGAAAATGAACAGACTACTATTAGAGTAAAAGAAAATTTAATTCCAAAACAAAAAGGTGTGATTGGTATTATTGGCGCGGGGAATTTTACAAAGATGACTGTTATTCCATTACTCCAAGATACAGGGGCCATAATAAAATATATAGCAAGCTCAGGTGGGATGAGCGGAACACAACTTGCAAAGAAATATGGTATTAGCTATAGCACAACAGATTACAAGCAGATATTGAAAGATAAAGATGTTGATTCTGTACTAATAACTACCCGCCATAGTTCTCATTCAAAATATATAATTAAATCTCTAAATGCTGGTAAAAATGTATTTGTTGAAAAGCCGCTGGCCTTGAATGAAAAAGAATTAAATGATATATTACTTGCTTATGAAAAAATTAATGATTTATCAATAATGGTTGGTTTTAATAGGCGGTTTTCACCTCATTTAAAGCGGATAAAACAATCAATTGGGAAAACCCTAGACCCTATCAATATAGTTGTAACTATGAATGCGGGATTTATCCCGAATAATCATTGGGTGCATGATCCAGAAGTCGGTGGAGGAAGAATTATTGGTGAAGCATGTCATAGTATTGATGTTTGTGTTTATCTCACAGGATCTCTAATAAAATCAGTTTGTATGAATGGGATGGGTGAATCACCAAGAGAAAATATTGATAATGCTAGCTTGTTACTAAAATTTGAAAATGGTTCCAATGCAGTTGTAAACTATTTTGCTAATGGTTCAAAATCCTACAGCAAAGAAAGGGTTGAAGTCTATTCTAATGAACGGACTTGGATATTAGATAATTATAGGAGTACAAAGACATACGGTGTTAAATCATTTAATCGTCTAAAAACTAAGATTGACAAAGGTCACAAAATGCAATTTCAAAACTATATATCCTTTATCAAAAATGGTGGCAAACCATTAATTCCATTTAATGAACTAATCAATGTTACAAAAGCTTCATTTGCAGCAATTCAGTCTTTGAAAAGTAATAAATGGATAAATATTATATAATGCGGAGGTTAAAGTATTGGAATAGAATTATTAATGCTTATTTATTTAGAAATAAAAGTCAACTTTCTTTCTGGCATGGGATGCCCGAAATTAATATTGTACCTAACTTAAATCAGCCTAAACCCTACTACATGAAATTTCATTATAAAGCTGATTATAATAATCATTTGGATAAAAATGGCATACCTCTTTTGAATTACCATGGAGATATTGGGATTCAATACAACCCAATTGCCATTGCGCAGTACGGCTTAGGAAATTACAATTTATTTTTAGACACAAAAGATAGATCAAGATTTAATAAATTCGTTTTAGTTTCTGATTGGTTAGTTGAAAATCTTCAACCAAATAAATTCGGTATTTACGTTTGGCACCACCATTTTGATTTTGAATATCGGACAACACTTAAAGCACCTTGGTATTCCGGCTTAGCTCAAGGTTTAGGAATATCAGTTTTGGTCCGCGCTTATGAAGAAACAAAAGATCAGAAGTATTATGAAGCTTATAAAAAAGCTTGGGAAAGCATGTACAAGAAAGTTGAAGAAGGCGGTGTTATTTATATAGATATTGAAGGAAATTATTGGATCGAAGAATATATTGTAGATCCACCTACTCATATATTAAATGGATTTATATGGGCATTATGGGGTGTTTACGATGTTTGGAAATTTTTTGATAATTCTCAAGCAAAGGGTTTATTTAAAAAGTGTTGTGAAACTATAGAAAAAAACCTTGAAAAATATAATAATGGTTATTGGTCACTTTACGAACAATCTGGCACTTACTTACCGATGCTTGCAAGTCCATTCTATCACAATTTGCATATTGTTCAATTAAAAATTATGTATGAAATGACCTCTTCATTAAGCTTTATTAAATATTCAAATAAATGGGGGAAGTATGGTGCAATTAAGAAAAATAAATTAAAAGCAATTATTAATAAATCTGTTTTTAAAATTTTTTACTACTAAAAGATTATGTTAATTGATATTATTGCTGGCGCAAGACCAAACTTTATTAAGATTGCATCAATTATAAATGCACTAAATGATAAAGATCAAAAAAAAATAAATTATCGTCTGATTCATACTGGGCAACATTATGATGATGAAATGTCACAAAGTTTTTTTCGCCAATTAAATATACCTAAACCTGATATTAACCTAGATGTAGGATCAGGATCCCAGGCAGATCAGACTGGTCGAATAATGTATGAATATGAAAAGGTAATTCACCGACAGGCAGCAAAATTATGCCTTGTTGTAGGAGATGTAAACTCAACTATGGCATGCGCAATTACATCAAAAAAAATGAATATTAAAGTTGCTCATGTAGAAGCTGGTATACGCTCTGGGGATTTAACAATGCCTGAGGAAATTAATCGTATAGTTACAGATAGTATTACGGACTATTTTTTTACTACCTCAAATTTTGCAAACATTAATTTAAAAAATATTGGGATCAACCCAAAAAATATTTATTTCGTAGGGAATACAATGATTGATACGCTGTTAAATAGTCAAAATAATTTTATTAAACCAAAGTTTTGGGATGAATATCATTTGAAAAATAACGATTATTTTGTGCTAACCATGCACCGGCCTAATAATGTTGACAATTTAAACATCTTTAAAAAGAATCTAGAGACTATTGCAAATTCTTTATCTGGACTAAGGATTATTTTTCCAGTGCATCCGCGAACTCAACTAATTTTAAAACAAATTAATGAACTCCCTCAAAATTTGTTTTGTGTAGATCCACAGCCATATCTTGAGTTTAATTATATGGTCAAAAATGCCAAGGCAGTTATTACGGATTCTGGTGGAATTACTGAGGAAGCGACAGTTTTTGGAGTACCTTGTTTGACGATGCGTGATTCTACAGAAAGACCAGAAACAATTGAATGTGGTACAAATATTTTAATTGGTTTAAATCCAAAAAACCTTGAACCGCAAATTAATAAAATACTTTCAAATAAATGGAAAAAGGGATCTATCCCTGAAAAATGGGATGGTAAAACTGGTTTAAGAATTGTAAAAGTATTAAATGAGATTCTAAATAATTAACAATATATTATATCTTACATTTTATTATCCTCCCGATTTATCAGCAGGTTCTTTTCGCAATAGCTCTATAATTTCAAAAATTAGTGAACTTTCAAACAATAGTTTACATATAGATGTATTAACCACTTTCCCAAACCGTTATAAATCATTTAATCAAAAAGTGCAATCATCTGAAAAGTTAAAAAATATAACAATTACAAGGTTTAATATTCCCAATCATCAAAGTGGGTTTATGGATCAATCTGTTGCTTTTATTTTTTATGCTTTTTCAGTTTTTTCGTTTGTAAAGAATAAAGACTATGATCTGGTAGTTGCTTCATCATCTAGAATGATGACAGCATTTTTAGGAGCCTTAATTTCTAATAAAAAGAAGATTAAATTATTCTTAGATATAAGAGATATTTTTTTAGATACTATTGAAGATATATTTTCTGGAATAAAGAAGATAATTTTTTTATTTATTATTAGATTAATAGAAAATTATACTATAAATAAAGCGAGCATAATAAACTTAGTTTCGATTGGGTTTAAAAATTATTTTAAGAAAAGATATCCATCCAAAAAATTATTATTTTGTACAAATGGCATAGATCCAATTTTTCTTAAATATTCTTTTACTAAAACTTCAAATAATAAAAATATATTATTATATGCTGGCAATATTGGTTTAGGGCAGGGTCTTGATAAAATTATTCCTGAAATTGCGAAAGAATTAAAAAATGATTGGGATTTTGTTATTATTGGAGATGGTGGAAGAAAAAAAGATTTAATATCTAAATTAAAACTGCGTTCACTAAAAAATGTTTTTATAATAAATCCTGTAAAACAAAAATCTCTTTTGGATTATTATAACAGAGCAGATGTATTATTTCTTCATTTAAATGACTTCAAAGCATTTGAAAAAGTATTGCCTTCAAAAATATTTGAATATGCAGCAACAGAAAAACCAATATTAGCGGGTGTATCTGGGTACGCAAAAATCTTTATAGAAAAAGAGATTTTCAATGCTCAGATATTTACACCTTGCGATTCAAAATCAGCAATTGAAGCATTAAAAAATTTAAAATTAGATCAAATAGATAGAACATCATTCAAAAAAAAATTCAACAGGAAGGCTACTTCACATAATCTTGCCAAAGAAATAATTCAATTAATTCAAATATGATAAAATGTATGTTAGTTGGATCCTCTGGAATAATTGGGAGTCATATTAAAAAAATTCCTAATATTAAATTTATATTTGTTAATAGATGTGATGTTGATTTATCAGATTTACAAAAAACAAAAAAACTAATTAGTAAACTTCCTAAAGTTGATATACTAATATTTCTTGTAGGTTTAGCTCATAGTAAAGGCGGTAAGAATGATTTTAATGAGTATAAACGCAATAACTATAATACTTTACAGAATTTATTGTCTGCTCTAAGAGAGAATGAATCCCTTCCAAAAAAAATTATATTTTCAAGTTCAATATCAGTTTATGGCGAACGTAAAGATGTAGATACTTATCATGAATTAATTAAAGAAATTCCAAAGAGCCCTTATGCAATAACAAAAAAAATGGCTGAAAATTATTTATTAGATAATTTTAAAATTAATTCGTGGATTTTACGTTTTGCTCCTGTTTATAGTTCAGGCTTTCGTTTAAATATCATTAGAAGGACTAAAATTATTAATCTGTTTTATAGAGTTGGGAATCCTGGGGTGAAATTGTCTTTATGCAATGTTAATAACATAAATTTAACAATTGAAGGAATCGTTAATAATAATGTGCCCCCAGGTGTATACAATATTTCTGATGAAAATGAGTATACTTACACTGATTTATTAAAGTGGCAGAATCCAAGTTTTATTATTCCCATTCCAAAGTTATTAATAATCATTTCCCTCAAAGTTGGTATTTGGGCTAATAACAATTTCTTATTTGAGAATAGCATAAAATTACTTACAGATAATTTGTATCCATCGAATAAGATTAGGAATTTTATAGATTTGCCTTTGAATCTTTACGATATAAAGTTTTTTGATGTTTAATAAAATTATATCACTATTATTATTAATATTTATTTCACCTATTCTTTTTCTGCTTTTTTTATTGATATTAATTTTTGACAAAAAACCTATATTATTCACTCAAAAACGTATTGGCATCAATAATTGTGAATTTATGGTTTATAAATTTCGAACTATGAAAAATAATATTGGCGATATACCTACGCATGTGATCAAGAATTCTGATGATGTGCTATCTAATCTTGGTCCTTTTTTAAGGCGTTATAGTCTTGATGAGCTACCACAACTTATCAATATTATTAATGGAGAGATGTCTTTTGTTGGGCCCAGACCTGCGCTCTATAATCAACAAGATCTTATTCAACTCCGTACTGAAAAGGGAGTTCATACGCTTATGCCAGGTGTTACTGGTTGGGCGCAAATTAATGGTCGCGATGAATTATCGATACCCGAAAAAGTCACCCTTGATGAGTACTACCTGAATAATAAATCCATAATACTTGATATAAAAATTATATTTATTACAATCAAACAAATACTTTTTCCAAAAAACGTTTTACACTGACCACATGTTTAGAGCGATTAAAAATAATATATTATTTCTAATTCATTCAATCTTAATAGGTCAGCCTTACTTTGCATCAAACACTTTATCGCTCCCCAAGAATGCTCTGGTTTCTAATTTTATGAATTATATTCAGAATGGTAATGGGTATAATAATATTGGGCTAAATATTTCCTTCCATACCGATTTGATAACCAATATGGGTCATGCAAATGGGGACAACAATGCTGAGCTTTATAGTCCAGGAAATAGTACTAAGTTTATTAGTACAAGGTTTTCATATATTTCCCCTTGGCTTATACTTGAGCTGGAACCATATGTTTTATATCATTCGAATCTTTTTTCACCAACAACAGTGAATGAAATCTATCGGGTTACTAATAACCATGTTGGTAATGCAACCGTGAGTAGTAAAGATATGGGTTTTCGCCAATCTCGCATTATCCTACACTACAATGGGATTGGTATAGGCTACGGTAAGATGAGCCATTGGTGGGGGCCCGGATTTCATTCTGCTCTGGCGCTTTCATCCAATGCTCCCAGTCAGAAGACTTATGCGCTCGGCACCTTTAAAGATGTTCGTATTGGTAGATTCGCCTTTGGAGCCCAGATTATTGCCATGCCATACATTAGTTCTAGTAACGTCCAACTTTATTTTTCTGGTCTCAAAGCTAAAATAACCTATCATTCTAATCCGATTATTACTCTCGGATTCCATCGAACCTATTTATCTGGTGATTTTGCCAATCTTAATACAAGCACTAAAGCTATTGGTAGATGGACCCTTGAAGATGCCATCCACTTGGTAGTTGAACCTCTTTTTGGCGAAAGTAAACGCAATTTAGGTTACACCATTCCTGGATCTCCTGGTTTTGATGCTTGGGACGAAGTTTTAACGGGTTATTTTAAACTCACTTTTCCTGATGAAAACCTTGAAGTTTATATTGACATAGCCAGTGATGATAACCGTGGAAACCTGACCGATTTAAAAACTCACTGGGATCATACTTTGGGGTATCAACTGGGATTCAAGAAGTTTTCGAGGTTCAATAGCTTAAGTCTCTTCACCGGTGCGGAATTTCTCACCACTCGCGTATCAAACACATTTAAATCTTCTTTCTACCGTGGTGATCCCAACACTGCCAACTACTACTCCAAATCGCGTTACGATTATTTTTCCTACCAAGGTCGCCGCATGGGAGCACATTCTGGCTCATCCTCCGATGACCTTATATTTATGGTGGGTTTTGGGGATAAAACTTCAATGACTTTTATTTCTTGGAATAAAGAACGACATGGAATAAAGAGCATGATACATCCTGAGATTAAAACCGAATTTGCTCTCACTTACCGACAAGTAATTTCTAATTATCATTCTATCTCCATCACATTAGAATATGAAAATATTCGTAATTACGGTTTCATTGAAGGCAATATATCTAAGAGTAAACTGCTCTGGTTCAGTTATTCTTTCTCCATTCGCTAATCTAAGAATGGTATATAAATTATTAATACTTTTTTCTCAGTTTATTAAAAAGATTATCCATCCTTTGTTATATTATTCTTGTTATTTGTCTTTTGTTACTTGTCTTTTTTCGCAGTCTTTATATAATTCCAACCCCACTAGAGTATTAATAAAAGAACATCAATCAAAAGTAATAAATAATAAAACATCAACAGTTCAAAATCGATTTCAAGTAACATTTAATGAATATTTTTATTATAACTCAAATTTGCCAAATTTAGAAAACCATAATGGTTTTTATTTTCCAAAGGGATATGGAATTATATCAGGACTTCTTTTTCAATATCATGGGAAATATTTAACTTTTTCAGCCGAACCTCAGATTACAAAATTTCGTGAATATGCTATTACACTACCGGAAAAAGAAAAATCATTTTCTGTATTGAATGATATGCTTTTAAACGATGCTTATAAAAGAAAAATCAATAATTTTAGAAATATAGGTATACAATTTTATTACCAAGGTTTACGTGTGGGGTTTGGTAATTGGAATCAGTGGTGGGGCCCAGGTATTCATAATAGTTTGGTTATGACAAACAATTCAGAGGGATTTTACCATTATTATTTGGGTACAGATGGTTACAGACATATTGGATCTAATTTGGAATATAATTTTAAATATCTTATTTCAAATTCAATACGAAATACAAAAGAGATTAACTATTTTCTATCTGCATGGTTTTTAAATATAAAATATAATAATATTCAAATAGGTAGTAGTCGCCATATTTTAAGCGGCGGACATAATGATTTAATTTGGGGTTTTCGGGATGCAGCAAAAGTGCTGATTACAAATAAAAACTTAAAATACTGGGATCAGGTTTATGATTTATATTTTTTATATAATGTTTCTTCTTCAGGATTAAAAGTATTTCTTGAATTGGGTTTTCCAAATAGGTTTTATGATTCAAAAGATCCTGAAGTATATCGTGATCATGCAATGGGCAGCAATTTAGGGTTAAGGAAATATGGTGTGTTCGGGAAAAATGAACTTATGTTTGGTTTTGAATATACTCGATTGATTCAGGGTATTTATTATAATATTTTACCAACACCAAATTGGTACGACAATATAAAATATAACTATTCTTCCTACAATGGGCGACGCTGGGCTGCTCACAGCGGGTCTGATTCTGATGATTTTTTGATATTTATTGGATACATTGATAATACGGTCAGTTTTATTTATGGTTTAAACTATGAAAGGCATGGAGTAACTTATCATTTTCCATCTGAAGTCAAGCTCGAATCGCGAATTTCTGCTAGTTTTAAATATAATAATACCTATATATATTTAAATTATGAAAATGAGTATTTTGAACATTATGGATTTGTAGACTCAAATAAAAATGTTTGGGAAGAAACATTTGAGTCTGGATCAATTCAAAATACTCATACACTTTTTATTTCTATAGAACATACTTTTTCCTTTTAATTATTTTTTTCACAATGGGCAAAATAAAAGGGGAATATAATTATGACTCTTTATATATTATCTCACTCATGACTTCTTGTTTTTTTAATTCTAATTTACTTATTGTAAAATATATTCAAACTATTGAAGGTAAACATATTGACAATTAATACAAATCATTTGACATTAAGTCAATAAATATTAATTTTATATATGAAATTACATTACAAAACATTAATTGTTACTCTGGCTCTTTGGAGTTTTCAATTGATACTTAGCCAAAACTATCAAGAGCTTGAAAAGCTTCAGTCTGAATACAAAAAACTATTAGAACGCCAGGCCCTTCAAAAACCTGATGATATAACTGAAGCAGAAAAAACAATGACTAGTACAGCTTTGCCAGACAAATTGATTTATTCAAGGAAAGATGTTGAATCACTTCTTTCCAATACAGAGAAGTTACTACAACAGTTAAAATTTCTTGAAGATACAATAAACAACATGCCATACGTTGGCTATGAAATCTTTACTCAAAGAGATACTATCCCATTCTGGCAGAATTTACCTATTCCAAAGGATTATAATCTCGGACCTGGAGATGAGGTAATTATTTCCCTTTGGGGCGAAACTGAAGCACACAATACAAAAGTAATCAACAGGGATGGCCAGATTTATATAGATAATATCGGCATACTAAATTTGGGCGCAAAAACGGTAGCAGAGGCAAAACAATATATTATTTCAAAATATTCACATGTCTATTCAACTTTATTAGGCAAGATACCAAAATCCTTTATTGATATTACCCTTGGTGAATTGAAATCTGTAAATGTGCACTTTGTCGGTTTTGTGAATATCCCCGGTGTCCATATGATACATCCTTTTTCTAATGTCATTACAGGCATCACCCAGGCTGGCGGTGTAAATAACAAAGGCTCTCTGAGGGATATTCAGATCATACGTAACGGGCAAAAAATCGGGACTGTGGATGTCTATAATTATATATTTTTGGGAAAAAAAGTTGGTGATCTCCGGCTAATGGATCAGGATATTATTTATATTCCCCCAAGAATATCCACTATTCCCTTGACGGGTCGCGTACGAAATCCGGGTTATTATGAAGTTGCTGAAAAGGAATCACTGGATGATCTCATAAAAATCGCTGGTGGTAAAGATGTAAAAGCAGCAAAAACAATATTTGTTTATAAAAATAATAGCGATTCAGAAAATAACAGTTACTTGTTAAAA